>Ga0116227_10001136_pt1 | contig 57801 bp, 49 predicted proteins | sample S1TSphgellanicum_FD_89693 | JGI IMG/M metagenome (GOLD analysis project Ga0116227, IMG submission 89693) | Host-associated microbial communities from peat moss isolated from Minnesota, USA - S1T2_Fb - Sphagnum magellanicum MG | ecosystem: Host-associated > Plants > Peat moss > Unclassified...
TCGTCTACACATTTTTGGTTAATCAAAATCCGGGTTTTCCCTTTTTGGCGAAATTTCGTCAATTGCTAAATTTTTTTTAAATTGAAGATTTTTTTTTTTTTTTTTTTTCCTTGTGTAGTCGCCAAATTTCGAAAGAAAATCTTAAAATTTTGCAAAAATTGCCAGATTCTACCCCTTAGTTCCAGCAGGTAGCCAAAGATATAGAAGGACTCTAGATTTTTTTTATTTCATATTTTTATCGCCAAATCTGGCTAAATCAACTTATGGATGATCACCATGTCAGCTACATCACAAAATTATTGGGAAAAAAAAACCCCCACTCAACATTTGTGACCGAAAACAATTTAGTTATCCAGCATCTACCAACATCACTAATCCACTTTGAAAGAGCTGTAAGTGGTTGAAGACAAAATTCTCTCATTACTTTCCCACTTGGGTTTCTATGACAATTGCATCCATTCAGTCAAGACAGATACCTAGTTGAATCTTTGTGGTTTTCAAAACATAGATCCTCATCACAGTTGGGTTTGCCCTCTTTTTTTTTCGGTTTCTTTTTCATATCTTCCATTACCTTTCGTAGTTTGAGCATCATATCTGTGATTGGAGCAAATGCCATCATTGTAGGCGTCCATGTGATTTCACATTTCATAGCCATGTGGACGGGATTCAGCAAAACTAGAAGACAATTTCATTTGACCAGATTTGTAACCTTCACATATATTGCAATGAGTAGAACAGAACAGAGCTTTACCATCACAGAATTTTTATCTTTGGTATGAATGGACCCTGAAATGGTACACATGTTCTAAACATGTTCAGAGTGTACCAGAAGTGCAGGCTGATGCATGAGCTTACATATCCATCCCCACGGCTTCGGATCACAGCACACTTACCTTAGCTATGCATGGATTGGGTTTGTAAGAATTGGGCAAATTTTGGTAACAAGAGATGCTGGTTATGCTGTGGTTGCTCCTTCATTAGCACTTTTCAAGCTTGCCACAAACTCAGCAAGTTCCACAATCAATATCTCTTCACCATCCTTGGTTGCAACGAATACCTTGTATGCAACATTGACAAAAAGGCCTGCAACAGAACAGCATTTTACATCAGCTTCAGATAACATATGCAATAGAGAGTGAAGATCAAATGTCACACTCATGATCTGAACTTTCCAAATCTTTTAGTCTCAGGCAACAGACCATTTTCAACAACCCCAGGAATCATGTTGATTTTGTTCTCCAATTCAGCTGGGTTTTGTTGATACCACCAGCAAATCTGCATTCAAGAACAGAAATCAGAATTTGAAACAGTATGGAGGGCAAATTGCCTAGTCATCACCATCCGAATCTCCGTATCTTAGACAAGGATGCTTCATAGAAATTTTGGAATATGCATAATTTTGACACAATCATCAGCTTCATAGTAACCTGATGTGGTCAGAGAGGCACCAAGAACAAGAGTAATTTACATCTGGCATCAACTGTCAGGTGGACTCAGGTGAAAGAGCAGATGTCGCACCTGACATCAACAACCATGTTGCCCAGTTCCATGATTACTGGTCCATCCTTCCTCAATGCAGTACGAATCTCAGGCACTGTCCCCCAGCAATGCACAATCAGCAATTTTGCATCATGAGAAAACCAGTGATTGTAATCAATACTGATTTGTGTGACACTTCACCGCAGACAAAGACAAATACAAAATGGAAAAGGGTAAATAGCCAAACATGAATGCATTTACCTCCCCCAAGGTTAACGAGTGCATGCAGCACAGGTGAGAGTGCAAATGGCAGAACCTCAACCTGTCATTACCTCAACAAGCAAACCCTTCAGTCATCCCAGCTAGTTGATGCCAATCACAGGAGTAGGAACATGAGCTCTACACTGTTCTTTCAAGAATAATCCTTGCTTGCTTCTTTTTATGAGCTTGCAATGTCATGTGAACCATGGCAGCACTGATATGGTACGTGAAAAAGAAATAGTAGATGACTTACTAGGAGAGAGAAAGCCAGACCAAGCTTTGACACCACTTTAGATTGATCAGTCAGAATCACACATTTTTGCAATTGAATCCACCACCTACATGCAAACACTGCTTCTCAGTCCCCTAATCACTTTTAGCCCATTCCACTTGAAGAAACTACAGAAGCCCTTGAACCACCAAGTGCCTAATCTAAGCTCAAACAAGCAGGCATGGCCAAAAGGAAATATCAATGTGGAAAACAGTAGGCCAACCACCAACCAAATAGAAGGAGCTATTTTATGATGACAGCTCTTGACAACAGACCTTTCAAGTCTGTTCTAGCAATTTGGCCCCAGAACCAAGAATTGCAGAAAGCTGTCAGAAAGTCAACATGGAGATGAAATACATGCTAGAGCAACCATTCTTTTCAAAGGTACAGTGGGGTCAGGGATACCTTAATGAGGTTCATGGAGGCATCAACCTCATCAGCACCATCAAATGCAATGTCAACATGATTGACATCATTCAAGTCAACCTGTCAAATGGGTGGAACCTGCCTGCAATCAGATGAGGTGCAGAAGCTCTTTTCTCCTGTGCTAAATGCACCCAAAAAATAGGGGAATGGACCATCCAACCAAAGATCACATAAAATCTTCTCCCATCCATGAACATTGTAGCACTGAACATCTGAGGTTCAGCAACCCATAACAGATTACCGTGAGCACTGAATTTTGCAGTGTGTAACTTCATCAAAGAGAGGAAGCACTCACAGTTTTAACACCAAACTGCCGTGCGAGAACTCGTGATTGGTAGCTTGTGGGCACACCCACAATGTCTTTCAGCTGTTCCAGCAACAAGGAAAGAAGTTAACTCTCTTTCTCCAAATACAAAAACTGTGCCATCAATTCCCTCATGATTTCATACCTTACTCCAGATTCAAACCTTGTTTGTAGCATTTTTGGAAGAAAACTCTATTGGAGGAGGAGCTTTTACCCCATCCTCAATCTCCACAAAACCTTGAGAATTTTCTTATTCAAGCAATGTTGCCCAACAGATTCAACTGTGGAAGAATTTTGTATGCCACCAGAGAGGAGTAAAATTGTGGTGATTGTACCTTGTTTTGCGCAATAAGCTTGCCGAGCTCCTCAATTGCCATGGATGAAGTGCTACCTGTGCCGAGGCCAATGATCATACCTGACTTCACAGGCTCTACCGCCTTCTTCGCCACTGGCTTTTTCAGATTCTGCAGAATCCCCGCGTCCAAGCCTGGAATTGCCAGATCCTTCGAGTCTCATTCCAACCATGAGTCTCATTTTGCAAAAGCACCGTCTGAAATTGCAAATTGTCTATAAGACAATCTTGGGCATCGTCAAGCTCAAGGGGCGTTTTTACAAGTGGAGTTGGAGCACATCTCTTCTACAGAAGAAAAGCAAGCTCCTTCATGTAGAGGAATCTGAGCTTGATGAGAACAACCTTTGGCATCTCTTCGGTTAACAATATCTTCATCATTTTACCCAGGCCTCTCAAGGTTGCTACGCATGAGCTTCCAAGCCATAAGGAATAGGTTTAGATTGCAAGTTGGAAGTAAGAAGGATGGACATACCAGGGGGAGCACCAGAAGCAACAGCAACAGGAGAAGAAGAAGAAGAAGAAAAAGAAGCAGAAGAAGCAGAAGTTGCAACAGCTCTAGTTCTCGAATCTGTCCGTCTCCAAACTACAGCAATCATCTCTGCGTTGCTCAGTGACAGCTTCGACAAAAGACTCTGCTGCTGGTTGCACCTCAAGTCCATTTTCTGCTTGCTGCTTGTTGTAGTAGTGGAGCTAGTTGCAAAAACCCGGGATTGCTGGCCTGCTCTCATGAGCATCATCCCCGAAACGGCAGTGCACTCCAGCACTACCGCTGATGCCATCTTCGCTCCCTCTTCCTGTCCGAAAGCCTCTTGTCAGGGGGGTTGGGGAAAAAAAAGATTAAAGAACAATGGCATCCGCCGCAGGAACTCACAGTTCTCCCGGGTCACGAACCATAAAATCCAGACACACGCAGATTGCAGATCTGTGCAAAAAAAACCACCCTTCCCGCAAGACTGAAGAGAGCGAGAGGGAGAGAGAGAGAGAGAGAGAGGAACCGAACTTCTACTCGAGAAGTATCATACTGCAAGTCCAGAATCTCTCGCCATATTTAGAGGGAAAAAAACTCACATGTCGCCATATTCACTACTCACAATCCTTATTTACTGCAAGTCCAGAATCTCTCGCCATATTTAGAGGGGAAAAATAAACGCACTTGTCGCCATATTCACTACACACAATCCTTATTTACTGGAAGTCCAGATTCTCTCGCCATATTTAGAGGGGAAAAAGTCACATTTTCGCCATATTCATTACTCGCAATCCTTATTTACTGCAAGTCCAGAATCTATCGCCATATTTAGAGGGGAAAAAACTCACATGTCGCCATATTCACTACTCACAATCCTTATTTACTGCAAGTCCAGAATCTCTCGCCTAATTTGGAAGGGAAAAAAGTCACATTTTCGCCATATTCACTACTTACAATCCTTATTTACTGTGAGTCCAGATTATCTCGCCATATTTAGAGGGAAAAAAACTCACATGTCGCCATATTCACTACTCGCAATCCTTATTTACTGCAAGTCCAGAATCTCTCGCCACATTTAGACGGCAAAATAAACTCACTTGTCGCCATATTCACTACACACAATCCTTATTTACTGCAAGTCCAGTATATCTTGCCATATTTACAGGAAAAAAAAACTCACATTTTTCGCCATATTCACTACTCACAATCCATATTTACTGTGAGTCCAGAATCTATTGCCATATTTAGAGGGGGGAAAAAAAAAACACATGTTGCCATATTCACAACACATAGGCCCTAAGGGCCTCCTAATTATGTACCTATATCTATGTATGTAAATATACATGAAGGTAGGTGGATATGTATGTATATATGTATGCATGTATGTTTTATATGTGCATACATAAGTAGGTGGGTAGGTAGGTAAATAGGTAGTAAGTATATAGGTAGACGGATAGGTAGGTAGATACATAAGTAAATAAGTATATGGATAAGTAAATAGGTATGTAAATAAATAAGTAGTTAGGTGGGTTACATTAGTAGATTAGTAGGTAGATAAAAAAGAAGGTAAATACATAGGTAAGTAGATATATGGGTAAGTATATATGTTAACAAGAAGCAATTTAATTCAAATTTTCAACTTTTTTTTAATTTGGAAATATATTTTGAACATTTCATTTAATTTCAATTTTACTAGAACTTGATGTATTTTCCTATATATTACACATTTGCATAGCTATTAAAGTAAATAGTTATCAACATGACTATAAACCATAGGTGTCTATTTACATACATATTGAATGTAAACATACATAAGTAAGTAAATACATAGGCATGTAAGTAAAAAAAATTTAAAAATACATAAATAACAAAATTAATTCAATTGTAAATAAATACATAACCAAATAAACATGCAAACATGAACGCATGTTATTAATTAAAAGTTGTCAAATTTTAAAGTTTCATAAAGTAAATTGGGAACATAATATAATAGTTTAAATGCAAAATAGACATGTTTATGTTTTGTTTAATATTTTTGTATTATATTTAATAACATTGTTGTGTTGGTGTGTTCATACACATATGATTTAGTTGTGTGTTATGAACAGTTGTACATTGAAAAGGAAATGAGGTTTAAATTTATATTTATTCATAAAATTTCTTAACATTGCTAATTGTGATGTTTTTTCAACATGTTTACATTAAAGTCTCCAATTATAGTAATAGATCAATTCAAAGGTATACAAATAACAATTTTTTCAAAATAAAAAGGAAAAAACATATTTGTAACTTTGGTGGTTTATAAATAACAATTATATTGACTATTTCATGTAATTGTTAAAAAATGTTATTATTCAACATTGTTATTGATTACAGTTGTTGTCTATGATAACAAGACAACATTATTGTAAATAACCAATATTTTTTGTTGATCATAACAAGGTAAAATGTTGTAACTTTGCTCATTTTACTCAATATCATATTCCTATTTCATTAAAACAATGAATGTGAAACATTAATAAATTTTGATATGTTAAGTCTTTTAAATGTAAAATTTAAAAACGTGCATTTAATGTGTGAATAACTAGAAATTATGTACAATAAAAATTTCAAGAATTAATTGTTAAAACATATTTTCCAATTTTTTTTAATTGTGCAATTTTTTGTTCAAAAATTAGAAAATGGAAAATATATATATATATTTTCTTTGAAAAAATTCTAGATATTGTTGTATATGCTAAGTTGTGCCTTTTTACATTTGCTAGATCAAATGCTAAATGATATAATGTTAAACCTTGAACATGATATATATATAATTCATGTTACAACTAATTAAATAAGGAATTGAATTCTTGTCATAGCAAGTGGAAAAATATTACCAATTTTTATTTTAGCAATTTTTTTATTAATGTCCAATTTCTATGAAGACTATGAAATTTGTCACACATGTGTGAATATTCTATTATTGTATTATATCAAATTCAAACATTGAAAAAAATTAGCCATAACAACATGTTTGAATTGTTTTTGTATAATTTACAAATGTTCCATATACAACATTTACAATGCCATCTAACATGAAATAATTACCTACACAAAGTTTTATTAACATGTTTTTAAAAAACTTATAATTGTGATGAAATCTAGTTATTTCATTTGAAATTGTTGATGATATAAAATGAAAAGAAATAAAAAAACCAATAAAAAAAATTGATGGCCAAAACCATCCAAGGGGAGACAAAAAGGGAAGGCCAAAGAAAGGCCAAAAGATGCACAACCTAAAGGGCCCAAAAAAAGGGAGAAAGTTAATCTCTTTCATGGTAGGAGATTATTTCATTCATAATTTTTCTAATGTCACCAACATGCAAATCATGAGATCTAATAGTAATGGGAGGTCTAGAATAAACATCGCTTGCCAAAGCAATTTTCCTTTTAAAAGTAGAAGCCAAAGTGTGTTGGAAAACAATACTAACACGTTGCTTGAAAAATTGAATGCAAAAAGACAAAAATAAATGAACTCCTGATCATCTATCATGGAAAAGACGAGGACTCTTTGTTGAAACAATCCATTTCATGCCCACATGTGTTGTGCACCTTTATGGCCATCAAAATAAAGTGATGCCCTTGTTGAAACCTTCTAAACTTGTGAATTTTAATAATTGTGTTAAATTTCGTAACTACACCTACTGGCCGACTAATGACATTCAAAACCACCATTTCCCATGTGGGGTTCATAACCACGACATTGGCAACGAAAACTTAGTCCTTTCAAGTCATGTAAAGATCGGCTCGTAATGAAACTCATAACGTAAAGGCATATCGCTCTCTCTATACAACACGCCCACTATCTCAAGCAAGGGCATACATGACATTTCAGATAACATCATGTGTGGTTACCCACTGATCACTATCCATTAACCTGTTAATAATATTTATATTTTCAAAATTTTGATATAGTATTTTAAATATATATTTTAAGAATATAAATGTCTCATCTTGTCACATTACTTGATGTAATTCATAACATTTTGATGCAAAAAAAAATGTACAAAACATGAAAAACCATGAATATTAGATGTTTAAATCCATGAATATCTAAGAAAAGGCACTTGATTAAAATTAACGTCTTGAAAATTTGAAACACCATGTTTTCTATGCAAATGATACACGGCCAATTGCAAAGATTGGTTCAATATAAGGTGGCCCCAAATGAAAAATGAAGGTGATTAAAAATTTGGAGTTTAGATTTTTAAGCATAGGAATGTAAATTTTTTCAACGGTACCAATTTTGGGCATAAACTTGTTGAAGTTTTGAATGATGCAATGAAAATTCAAATCATTCTTTAAATATTGTTATATAATTTAACTAACTAAAATAACCCAATAAAAAAACATGTCAAAATAGTTAACCAAAAAGTTTTAATCAAACTAAATATGTTGAAATTGATTTGTTCAAAATGACATTTTGATAAAATTGAACATGAAATTAAAAAAATCATGTGGGATTTTTTAATTCATTTTTTAATAAAAAAAGATTTCTTTTACTATATTCATTTTAAATTGATTCAAAACACATTGCAACATCCATACCTACTAACTATCACACTTTTTTTAAAAATAACAATTTTTTTTCTAGTGCACGTCATTAAATCTAATAACATAAATGTTTTTTTTTCCTTATTTGGTTAGGAACAATTAATGCATGTAATAAATATTTAACTTTTCAAATTTCAAACTTATATTAGGTTTAAAATTGAAGGCACTTTAATAATTCTAATTGAAGTTATATTAAACCAATAAAAATATATATATTAACAACTTTTACTTATTTAAAATAAAGTTTCATCTTATAAGTCATTTTTTAAATATATATGATTAATATTAAACAAAGTAGTACTAAAATTTATAAATTTAAACATATGCGTTGAAACATGCATACCATATACACACATTTAGAATAAACACACATAAATTTATTTTTTTTTAACAAAAACGAATCTAAACATGTTTAATAAATTTTTTCGTTAAATACATAAATGTTAAAAAGAAATCATTCAATGTTTATATTTTGAATATTGAATTCATGTTTCAAAAAAATCTAAAGTTTATAACAAAAACCTTATTCTTTTTTATATTTGAATACACTTTGCTATAAGATTTTTTTTTTGAATTTATGTCATGCTATAATGTTCTTTGATTTTTTAAATTTAAGTTTGAAGTTAAAATTACACTTACATTTATCATAGTTTTTCCATGTTTTTTAAAAGCATTCATATGTTTTGGTAACTATAAATAAACAATGTTCATAACTATTCATTTAAAATTAAAACATAATAATTTCAATGTAGGTTTTTAATTTGTGAAAGTTAATTATGTTAAGATTAATAATTTATATGTCATGTGCAATAAATAAATTTTAGACATTTGTTCATTTATCACATCCTATTATTTTAAGAACTAATTCTAATCAAATTTGATAAGTGTTTATTATCATTTAAAGAATTTTAACATGTTAAAGAAATGAATCTTGATATCTATTCCTCATTGAAATGTTTGAAAAACTAGTTTGATCAAAAGTGCAAAATTAGAAAAGGATCAATAAATTAAAAATATCTTCATAACATTAAAAATTATTGGTCATGAACTTTCTAAGTTAGATCTTGATGATGTAAATGGAAACAAAAATATTTAAAGATTTCGAAGTCATTATTATAAGTCACATTTTTTTTAAAAACCTTACATTAACCTTCACCAATGCATGTGAAAATTATTGCACACAAATATAACAATAAGGTTCATAATGAATAATAACCATCCATGAATATTCATTTTCAAGTTTTATGTGTTGTTTTGAGCATTTTTTCAAAATTAAAAATGTGCAAAATCTTTTACATTTTTATGCATTCATTTGCCATAAGGTAATGATATTAAAGTGATTGTAGTCATATATTTTGTAATATTTTTTTCATTCATTGAATCTTATAGGAAAGTAAATTGAAGATTTGTTGATATCACTTTTCAAGATTATAAATAAATTTTTTTGGTAACATTTCGCATTTGAAACTTTACATGAGATTATATTAATGTGAGTTATATTAAAAGTAACAAGGATTGAATATTTTTATTTTCTCAAAAACTTAATTCGATGAATCATCAAGAAAACATTCATATGACTTGTTCAAAAAATCTTTTGATCAAAAAGATTTTTTAAACATTTTAATTATTACATGGGTGAATTTTTTTAAAAATCATGAATGAATTACATATATGTGAATGATTATTATTCATGATTAAAAAATAATGAATTTAATTTATGAATGATGGGTTACATTTATGAAAATGTTTAATTTTATTAATTTATTAAATAAATTAACATGTGTAATTGACAATATAAATGGAATAGTTTGCAAGATGACATTTTTGACAGTTTATTCAAGAAATAAAATCAATGAAAAATTTGGCATATGTTATAACAAATTGGTACAACATATGCCAAATTATTGTAGATTGGTAAGAAATGTATAATTTAACATAGTTTGATAACTTTGACAAAATTCAACAACTTTGCTTTAACCTTAACATAATTTGATAACTTTGATGGAACATGGAAAAACTTGATAAATTTGACATAATTCAACACACTGTTATCACAATTTTGGCACATTTTTAATAAAAATTTAAAACTTTGATCGAATTTAAGCAAAATTTGATAATTTTAACATAATTTGACAAAAATCCCTAATGGTTTACCTAAATATTAATAAACTTAAAAAGCTAAACATAGAAGGTTAAACACACGTATTTAAACATATGTATATGTAATTGTAGAAACCCCCTTTATAAAAAGCGATGTACTTTCTAATGTGAGCCTTTTTTATTTACATTCGAATTATAGGGAATGTTTGCGATAATTGAACATTTTTTTTCTCTCTTTATAGTTTTTACATATGAATTTGAAAATGTGAACCCTTCCATAAACCCCCTCCATAAACCCCATTCATAAATGAAATTTTATCTTTTAAACATAAACCCTTTTTTTTACATGGATGTTATAAAAATGGTAAGGTTGTTTAACACAATGTACTCCCAACCCAAAATAGTAGTTGAATATTTGTTTAAAGGGTTGAGAAGAAAAATAAAAATTGAAAGAACTTTTATTTATTTTATTCTTTCAAAAGTTGAACAATTTAATTTTATTTAAAGGTGGAAAGGAAGGAAGGCATGAGTTTTGATTTTCATTTTTTTGTTATTTTTGTTACTTTTTGTTAATCTTGATGAAAAGGGGGAAGGGGAAAATGGGTTTTAATTTTTAATTTTTTTTAATTTCTAAAATTATTTTCTTTTCTTTTAATACCTAAAGGGGGTGGGGACATGGGTTTATTTATTTTATCTTCATTTTTTGTTACTTCTTATTGTTTAATTTTTTTTAAAAATCCATATGGGCGAAAGAGGACGGGGGAAGGGAGACGCATTTTTCTTCCATTTTTTTTTTTTTTACTGTTTACTAACAATTTGCCCCCTTTTTTACCTTTAGAAGCGGTGAGGGGGCAATGGGTTTTCTTTTTTTCTTTTTTCACTTTGTGTTAATTTTTGTATTGTTTGTAAATTTTTTGTTACCATTTTTTATTCTTGAAGGGGGAAAGACGTGTGAATTTATTTTGTATTTTTCATTTTTTATCATTTTTTTTCATGGTAATTTTTTGGTATTTTTTTATTTTTTGAAAGGCAAATAGGCCATGAATTTTTTTTAAAAAATTTAAGAGGGGAAGGAATGTGGTTGATTTCTTGGTTTTGAAAAAAAATTGTTAAACATTGAAAACAAAAAATGGGTAACATGAATTTGTGAATGAGTTCTCATCTTATGACATCATGCATGTAATCCAATTTCACCAAATTAATGCTCAAGTGAAATGGATTTCTCAAATTTTAGTGGACATTGAATTTTGTAAAAATATATTAAGTTGTGTATTCAAAAACATATGCAAAAGAAATGAATTTGTAAGTTCATTTGTGTTTTAAAGTGTTTTACATGTTTATAAGGTTTGCAAGTGTTATGTTTATATCATCTTTGTCACTTTTCTCGTTACCACCATAACATGAGTATTTCCTTAGAAAATCAATGCGAGTATGGATAGATCTGAATATGTGTGAATTTTGGCCCAAAAAAAAATTGAGGAAAGATTGGAACTTTGCTATAGCTCAAATCAATGAACTATTGTGAGTCAATCAATCGAGATTTAGAACTTACATTTGTTTCAAATTTTAGCAGAAATCATGCACTAATATTTCAAAGTCAATGATTTTGACCCACAAGTTGAACCTGGTCATGGATAGGTTACTCAAGTTCATCTTCATAAAGTAACCATAACTATCGGAAGCAAAAGAATGAAAAGCTAAAAGAAAAACTATTTATATTCCCACACACTAGATCATTGTGTCAATCATCCCTCTTGAAAAAAGATAGTGGAAAATTCAAAGCTATTCAGTTACACTAATATTGTTGTCAAGCTTGTTGTCATGACTTTTTAAAAGGCGTGCGTACACCATTAATTTTCAAGTTTTTTTTTCAAAGGATTTAATTATTGAAAAAATAGTGATTGTGAGTTATATTTTTTAATTTTTTGTTACTTTTACTCTTAAATGAGAACGGAAGGGGGAAGGGGCATGGGTTTTATTTTTTCACCCTATTTATTTTTTTACTCTTGAAGACAAGAGATGGGGTGTGGGGTTTGTTTGATAAAAAAATCATTTTTTGTTAAATTTTATTATTTGCAACATTTTATTTATTTTTTAATCTTTTGAAAGGGATGTGTGTTTTATTTTTATTTTTTTCACCTTTTGTTAATTTTTAAATTTTTTATAAATTATTTGTAATACATTTTTTTTCTTTATGTCTTTATGTTAAAGATTTTTTCAAAGTCCCATGAAATATTTTTAAAAAACCATAATTCATCCTTAGTTCGTGAAATTTTTAATTATTTTCAATAGGTATTTTCAATAATTACAAAATTGTGACAATGACATTTCAAAATTCTTATTGTGATCTATATGATTAATTTTTTACACATATATAAATATTGTAAAACATAAGATTATAAACATTAAGGCACATTAAGGGTGATAAATTTTTATAATTTCATGAAAGATTGAATATTAACAACCAAATAACAAAAACAAGGCCTAAATTAGTTTTATAAATATATTTGAAAATGAAATGTGTTGTTATCATTTCGTTAAAAGAACCAGAAAATTAATATGATGTTTTTTCAAATTAAAGGGAAAGGGAGGTTTAGATTTTGGTGTATGTTCCAATTGGAAAATGAAATGGTTAAATTTTTTTTAAGCATGTGTATTTTTTTATTTTTTTATTTTTGTGTAAAAATGTAAAAAACTCATGGATTTTACAACACCTTCAAGGCAAAGGAATTAATATTTTTGATAATGTGATAAAAGTTATAATGCTAACATATGAGATGTTCCAATATTTGGACAACAAAGATAAAAATTTGAATTTGTTTAGGTTTTAAATGTTGATGAAAAATTATGTGTTGATGCACAAAAACATTATAATGACCATTCCATTGGATTAATAGGTCATGTAAAAAAATTACATATACACATAGAAATAATGGCCCACATGTGAGAGTAAAGGGCTTTACGAATAAAACTTGTTATTAAAAAACAAAAGCAAATAAGTTGTTTTAATTAACATCACCAAAGGCAAGTACTCAATTTTTAAATGACACAAATTATTTTTAAAAGTTTTCAAAATCGATGAATAATAAAAATTAACATTTTTTGATTTTTGTAGAATTAGTTATTTCAAATTTCATTAGTACTAATGTTAGACATAATATGTAAAAATTGATAAGTGATGATGGGATCATTTTGCATTCATTTCATCAATAATAAAATTATGTTCAATGTTGGAAGGGATTTTAAAAAATTACTCATCAACCTTTACCTCATTGTACATAATAGCGCCATTTCATTTTTTTCGAAAATACTTTTTGAGTGTGAATTTCCAATCAATAGCTACTCTACAAAGGAATGTGCCTTAGAATTTTTGTAAACCACCCATGAAATCAAAGGATGTTATTTATTTATGTATTTATTTTTGAGTCGTTAGGGTCCTTTACAAAAGACTAACAAAACTTTTCTATGTCTATGATAAAAAAACTCGAAAAATGCTACCATGAATTGATCTACGGTAAAACCTGTTTCAGTTAATACTGCCGGGACCGGGGGTATTGTATTAATTTAGACAGGATATTAATAAAAAGAGGGTCATTAAATAATTCTCCGTTCGAGCTCTATTATTCTTCTTTTTCTTCTCTCTCTTCTCCATCTCCTTTTTTTTCGTCTTCTATGTGAGCAAGAAAGAATGAGGCAATGTAAGAAGACGTTTTTGGATTCGGATTTGCAATTGTTTAACTTATAATGAATTGAAAAAATAATATATGCAAAACTATGTGCGAATGTTAATAATTTATCATGTTGATTTTTTTTTTCAACTATAAACATTATTTCAACAATTTTACAACATTTAAACCAATGCATTGAGCTTTACACATTTGGACAAAAATTTAAATGAATTTATTTGCATTTAAACATATGAGCACACTCACTCGAGCAAAAAATCACAAAACATGTTCACCAAAAAAGAATTAGAATCTTATGTTTATAATTATGCGAATAAATTTGTGAATGCACACATATTTCCTTATTTCACAATCTGGATTTCAAAATGTTATATTATGTTTTCTTTGAAAAATTATCATAATTAAGGGTACACCACAAAAAAATATTATTTTGTATGATAAATGTGATTAAAAAAAAAGAATTTAGTATTTATTTCAATGATAGCTTTTGCATTCGAGTATTAAATGATTAATTCAAAGTGACCATTTTAAAAAAGATGTTTGAAAAATTGTTCTCATTGTTCTCATTGTTTGTTTTTTTTCAAATTTTATTGTAAACTTAAACTTTGTTTATGTGAAACTTGGTAATGATGTAAACAAAGGTGATTTTTTTTTTTTTTTAACGTTTCAACTATTTTTTCAATCTTTATTTGTTAATGTTATTCTTTTGAAATCTCTCTATTTAAAACATTTTGTAATTGGTGTTTGAGACTAACGTTATTAATTTAGTTGTGCATTTTATGTGAAGAAATTCATATTAGCAAAATACATGAAAAAAAAATGTAGACCTATGGTTAGCAAATATGTGTTCTTTGATGGTAAATCTTTTATTTGACACTTGGTAATCAACCTAAAAATGGACTTGACAAATGGCATCCATAATAGTTCAATATTATACATACATATAGTTTAAAAACTAGCACACAAAAAAAGAAACTTAACTTTAAAGGAGAAATAAAAATGGTGAATAATTTTAAGGGTAATAAGGGTCAAATTTATGTTCTAGGACCTTTGACAACAACATGTTCATTGCAGATTAACCACATGAGACACCTTCACCAAATTGGTTAACTTCCAAAACAATAACTTCACAACAATGTCAAAATTGAATTCTTTTAAATTCAAAAGAAAAATAAATTAAGGAGAAGTAAAAAATTGTTGTGTACTTCCATGTTTTTCAACGAAGAAGGCATGTATTTTGAGCTTTGATTACTCTTACATCAAGTATCTCCACTAAATAATTACACTTAATGCATGCAAAATAGAAAAAAACTAACTGCGAAGCCATTACAAGTATTTTTTTCATAGTGTTTGCAACAATGAACAATTAGCATTTTTTGAGCTTTCATTACTTTTGCATCGAGTATCTCCATCGCACTTAATCCTTTGCAAAAAAATTAACTACAAAACTATCACAAGCATTTTTTTCACAATGCCAACAAAAATGAATAATTACCATTACGATGACAAATCTATTCGTTGTTGTCATCAACATCACCATGCGATTTAATAGTCACGAGCATGTTCGAAGGTGGATTACGAACCAGACTATCAAGTTCGGGGAACTATTCTACGTTTATGGGGTGATATAATGTCATGGAACGTCCGTCATAGCGATGTTTTCTATAGGATTCCAAGTACGCATGGATGACGACATGGTCTACCACCCCAAATGAACATGGGCGAAAATGTTAGACATTTTCTTTTCGTCATCATATAATTAACAAGGGCAAGCAACTTATGCAAATCAATGATCAAAATGCGATCATATTCGTTATATTCCCATGCCTTATTTTCCTCGGAGCCTAAAATCTTAAGGATGTGAGATTGAACATGCGAGGGCATGTCCATCAGGTTTGTAGCTTCGAATTTCCCATCTGTAAAAAATACGATTGTGAGACTCAAAATATTTTGAAACAAATAGACATAAAATTAACGCCTCTTACAAGATAGGAGAAAAAAGAGAAACAGAAGAAGAAAGAGGAAAAACACAAAAACGAGAGAAGTAAACGCAAAGAAACCAAGGGAAAGAAGAAAACACAAAAGAAAGAGAAAAAATAGAAAAATAAGTTCCACTAGAAAAGGAAAGAAATAAAATCCAGCTCTTTTAAGAGAATTATCTCTCCTGGAAAAAGGTGGCCTTTAAAATGCCCCTCATGAATCATATGTGGAAGCTTTAGATTTTGAAGATTTTAAAACAAGAAAAACACCAAACAATATTTTTTGATCATTCTTCTCCTTTCCATTCTCATGATATGTTCCTGAATTTGAACCTCCACTCACCCAGCAAGTTACAAAGTTTGCACAATAGTATCAAAATTGAGGATATCCTCCACACAAGATAAGTGGATAACTGATTCCCAAGTAGCAGGATTTTGCTGTGCAAGAGCTAATTGCTTCAAGTTTGCAGGCATTTGGAGAGGGAGGGATGTATGGGTACAATCTGAGTGGAGTAAGTTGCCAGTCTGCCTGATTCAACAAACTATCAAGTTCATCCACTTATAAAGCATCAACATAAGGTCCAGAGATAGAGCAAGATATTCTGCCAAAGCCCACCGAACCAATGACTGCAATGCATTGAGGGTGCAAAAGTGACTACATCAAGCCTGACCAGGATCTCCCACACAAGGTTGATAGAAAACCAATAACAATTGATGATCAACGCACTGCCATCGAAAGGATTAGCGATAACAAAAAACCAATAATGCACCTTTCTAAACAAACGAGCTTGTGAATTGTGCACAGAGGGAACGAGGGTTATGCGATTCAAGTATATATCAACTATTTGCCAAAATAACCTTTGCGTGAATGATTCAATGAGTCGACCACCTTTTGCAATCTTTTATATTGCATTGAGTTACCGTGAGGCTTGTTTCATTTAAGGCAAGAAATCTTGTACCACATGTAACGATACGTTCGGGATCATAGGATTCTCAGAACTTATTTACCTCCTTTAATATGAGATCTAAGCATTATGAAAGATAAGTAAAAAATATCATGCATATTTTTTTTCAACTGCGGTTGATAGAAAATGCTTTTCGTGAGATCATCCATTTTGATTACAACGTTATCTTCACCACGATGTAAATTTTTCATTTAACGTTTTTGATCGTTGAATTATTTCCAGAAATATTAACATAAATGTTGTCAGGATTTGCTCATAAACATGGCATGTTCTATGTTGGGGCAAAAGGAATAGGACGCAAAAGTCGCGTAAAAGATCTTGTAATCCAGGTTGATCTTTGAATGTAGTTCGTGTCACAATCGAAATGCTTGTTGGTTCCTGTGCGAATGACAAATCAAACCAAGGGATGTGGTTATGTGCAATCATAAATTAAAGCATAGCTTAGAGGAATTATTGTAACTACATGTATAAAATCTTATAAGTACTATCGATCTAATTACATATTTGAAAAACCAAAATAAAAGAGAAAAAAGAAACCCAACAATATAAAAAAATAAAAATAAGGTTGTCAAAAGTTATAAATACCCAAAAAAAGGTTGTAAAAGAAAAAAAAAACGAGATAAACAATAAAAATTGCAAGAAGAACAAGAAGGCAAAAAAACTACGTTTTATTTGAAAACTTAAACCTTCAAAATTTATAAAACAACCATATAGAATAAAAAGAAAAAATACACAACAGAGAAATAGTTTTTGCAAACATTGTAAAAAATGAAAACCACCAATGAAATAAGAAATATGAAACCAACCTTTCCAACAAGCACAATAAATAAAAAATAATAAAATAGAAAATAACAAAACCAAGGGGAAAGTATCTATAGAAAACCCACGAAAATGGAAACTGTACAACTCTAGGAAACAAATATTTACCTAACCATAAAATGTTAAGTAATAAAATGCAAAAGACAAATAAAAAACATTGACAAAATATCAATGTGATTATAAAATATAAGACGAAAGGAGTGGCAAAAGACACTTTGAGAGGATGTTAAAAAAATGATGTGATTATACAAAATAGAATGTGAATTGTGAAAAAAAAATCTCAAAAAGGTGTTAAAAATATTGATGTGATTATACAAGATGATGAACTTCTCTAACTTTCAACAAAATACAATGTCATTAAATTTGTGTGTAACATTGTTAACTTCTATTTCCCTTTTTTTTTGGTTATAGATCTTTTAATTAAAGAAAAAATCAATTTGTTTTAAAACAATTGGTTGAAAGTTTGGTGTTATGAAAATCCTTGTATTTACGACAAACATTATTTTTATTGGGTCACTATGTACATTGTAACAACTTTTGATATTTGTAACATGTGCATGTACTTGTGAAACGTTAGTAAATTATCAAGATTTTAAAAATCTTATATCGTTTTAATTCAAAATTGAATCACACACTTCTATTTATTAATGTTCTTGTTTGGAAAATGCATGTGGATATTGTGATAAGTAGTCAAGTTCATATTTATTATAAGAGGTGCCTAAAATTTATTATATTATATTTTCTTGAAACAATATCAAAACTGAAAAGAAATTTTATATTTTTGCAACAAATTTTTTATGCAATGATGATGGCCTTCTTGAAAGCTAATTTTCTAAAATTGTGTTTACCTTTTGAGATTACAAATTTTATAAACATTATTTTTAATAAACAAGTAAATGCTTATCATAGATCACATTACGCCTACTTTACATTAGGAATCAAGGTCAATGTTCAACCCAAATCAAACATTCTTGTCAATGCAAAAGTTGAAAATAACATCAAGGCATTTACATTAGGAATCAAGGTTGAAATCGAAATATATATTTTTAAAAACCTTTCAAAGTTATAAAAAACACAACTTTTGCAAAGAAAATCAAGTGTGAAAACAATGTGTAATTTTAAATGAATTGTAATGCCAAATATTCAAAATCGAATTGCTTTAATTCCATTAAACCAAAAATTACAAAATGACAATCATGCACACCACCTTATCAAAGGTTCCTCAATAATAATAAAAATGCAAAATGACAAACATGCACACCACCTTGTCAAGGGTTTTTCAATAGTAATAAACATGCAATGAAATGCCCTTCACTTTAGGGGGTTCAAGCATGGTCACAAACAAAACAAACATTTGTCTTAATATAAAAATTTAAAAACATTACAACCAAAGTTGCAATTGTATCTTAGTTCAACATCATGCAAGTATGTCACCAATTACTTAGCTTAATGCAATATTTAGTTGAACCACATAAATAATAATTTGTCAATACCAATTGTAATTGAAATGTTTGATCAATACTTGTCACTTGTGATTGATAATTAATTTTTTCCCCTATATTGTGTATAATAAGCAAAAATGGTATGGACAAAGTATTACTTTCTTTGTTCAACAATTACATATTTCAACATAAAATGTGGCAAAAAAATTCAATAAATTTCAAAAACTTCAATAAGAATCCTAAAATTGTGAATTGGAAATGGACCTCATGAGAAGAAAATGAAAAGAGAATTGAAACAACTTCTCTTTGATTTAAGGAAATCAATCCCCATCAATTTGCACATTGAAGTGTCCAAAATTTTTTGGAATGAAATTTGTTCCAACCCACATATTCAAAGAGGACTATGGATGAAATTTCATGAAAGATGTGAATATGTAATTGACCTAACCTTTAGACTTATCATTGTTAAAATCCATTTGAATCTAAAATCTAATCAAGATTTTACATGTGAACCAAAGAATCAACTAGGATGAACATTTACTTTGAATGTGGCTGAGACAAATCAAATAGATGACATGAAAATTTTGATAAAATGCAAACAAAATTTAGACAAATTTAGTTTGAGATTAGACTGAAATCAATTTAAACTATCACATCAATTATAAATTTATTATAATAAAAGTATTATATTTTAAATGTTTTCACTAAATATCTAGACCAAAATCACACCAAGATGGCCATAGCTTAGACAAATTAAACAAATGACTTTAAAACTTCAATCATCTGACAAAGAAATAGAATTAATTTGGGAACACCATATCATATAACCAAATAAGCTTGACCCATTTCACAGCTTGAGGATGAGGAATACAAACATTGGTGTCCTAAAGGACAAAATTCTAACCTTGGGTAAATGTTGTCATTCTTGATCCCACAATAGCAGCAAATTAACTCCCCATTGAGGTTGTCTGTCAGGAGCAGCATGGTACAGTCCAAGCAACACAAAAGATTTGTCAAAATTGACACGGAATTGCTGGTGAAATCTTCAGTTGCATGCATCAGCAGACATGGTTCTGAATCAAGTAAAATAATGGATTTTTCAAAACTGACATGTAGTTGGTGTGTTCAAACCTTCAGTTTCATCACATATAGGATGCTGATGAGAGGGTCTGGAACATACTAGACACTGATGTGCACTTCATTATCAATTCATATTGTTGTTTCTCAAAAAAAATGGGTTTCAGTACTGTTGCATAAGATGGATGGATTACCTACTTTCAGTTGAAATATTAGTGCCAATACATATGGACCCGCTACTGGCTGCCAATCCTCATCACTGACCCATGTCTGATTTGCCACATGGTCAGGAGTCCACACTAAGGTGATCCAAGCACAATCAGGGCATGTCAGCATGCTTCAGCAAATTGGTCTCCATTTTCTGTCTGCTGTAATTACAGATTCCTCATGAAAACTCAAGGCTACAGAAAATATTGCTTTCAGCTTCTACACTGGATCTCCCAAATCCTTTTGAGGGCATTAGGCTAGTGAATACAGAACAAAAAACACTGTGCATTAGAAATTGCAGTTGGATTTTTCCTTTCTGGTTGTAGCATGGGTGTACCTGAACTGAAGATGACCCCTCACTGGTAATTGATTATCCATAGTTCTCCCACTTTGGCATTAGTGGGATCATACAAAGATAAATCATGGGGGGGGGGTACTAATCTTCCATAGCACCATGGAAGATACTCCAGATATTATCCACATCATTCAGAATACAAAGACAAAATGAAGTGATTAGGAGACACAAATGAACAGAACAGGATGCAGGAAACCCCAAAAACGCATTGAATAAGGTGCAAGCACTACATGCATACCTCTTCCTTTGTCCTCAGACACCAAGAATTCCCCAAGACATTTGATTTTTCAACCTGATAAAATGCTGCAATCAGAGTAATTTGATTGAAATTGACTCACATCTTGTGGATAAAGAACTCTGAACCAATGTAAACTGGAAGAGGTCCATGGTCTTCCTTCAAAGAAAGCCACACTTATGACCTCCAGAACACTTTCAGTTTTTTTTCTTTGGAAGAATGGATACTACCTACAGAGCCTCTAGTGACATCTTCAAGCAGGGTATGAAAGAGTTCCAATTGGTTATGACATCATAGATACTAACTCAAGCATCCAAAGTGATGCAGATTTTATCTCCATTTCTCAAGGTGGGCTCGACACTTGACAATGATTTACAAATGCTGTATGGCAGGAGTGATCACAAGTGAATCCGAAGCATCTTAGTGACCCGCACTCCACAGTTGGGCTGGCGACAAATATCAACTGGCTTTGTGTTCTTGCAATCCAAACATGGTCCCAAATGCCCTGTACATAATGTTGTCACTTCAAGAGATTAGCCACTTTCTTTCATCAAGGATGGAAGACAACATCATTTTCTTTCAAGGGAAGGGTGGAGCAGGGGTGAACTACAAATAAATCTTGTGTTCTTAGTGTAGCCTTCTGTAGGGAGAGCTCAAACTTTGAAGGAATCAAACATCCAACCAGAGACAAAGGTAACATATCAAAAAGACTTGCCAAAGACATGCTACCACCTGTGAGCAATCATGCATGCAATAAGATGGAGATGGTGAGACTTACGGCAATCAAGAATCAGATGATCTGGAGGTCTTGCATAACAGTAGCAACATAAATGTGCATGTTTCTTTTGTGCTGGCTCTGCCTCATTGATCATGATACTTTCTGTAGGAATTGTGTTAAAATGATCTTCAAGCTTTGATGAAGCTGAGAATGCAGATGAACTTGTAGCCATCACATCAGAAATAGATGTGGCAACCTGTGGAAAAAATGAGAAGCACATGTCATTTGGCAAAGCATGACCAAATCATCTGTAAGGATCAGGCAGTACCTGAAAAAATAAACATATTTTCTTGAGAATAATGTGAGATTATCCACTCAAGTCACCTCATGGTAATTACTTCATCTTCCAACAAACCAGACAGTAAAGATGACAGACTAATCCCAATTCAGAATGATGCCTAACAGTGAAATGCCTAAAGTCAACAATCTGCAAGTTGGCATTCATTAGGAGTTGACCAACCTCCATGTTGTACCATGTAACTGCTATGCTCCAATATAAGGCTGAGCTAACCAGAAACAATTAAATACATTTTTAAAGTGCAATTTTGGTTGACAATTGAAATTTCCTCTTCTACTCAGGCTACTAATTAGTGGTGCAGGAGGCACAAGAGCTCACATGGTTTACCACATCCCTGCGTTGAAGGTAAGTTTTGTGCATGTCATATGCCATAGTCCATGCCTCACTGTGAGGAGAAAACTTTACTCTGCACAGAATGAAACAATAACAGCAAATTACTATTGCAGAGTTAAGATATAGAGAGCAGAAAAAACCTAGTTGGAAGACAATTGCTCTACAGTGCACCCAGTAGCCATATTGACCTCTTGCAGGACAATTTTAGCCATCTCTATATTAGTACTTCATCCTGCCTAATTTGATTGGATGTCACAGGACTAAAACTCTACATTAAGTACTTCAGAATCACACAACATCTCCATTTACCAGGTCAATAAGGCGTGAAGTCGAGATCACTGGAAACATGAGACTATCACTTGTGATGTATGGTCAAAACTACAGACATGGATGCCAAACACATGAGGTAGACTATGTCTGCTATTGCTCTGAGCTAAAGTTGCTGCACTAAGAATCAGACAACACCACAGCTACTCAATTCCTTCTATTTAGCATTCATCAGGCCTCTCTCCAGCTTACCTTAACCAATTTTCATGTTGACTTGACGCCTCAACAATTGCACCACGTTGGAATAACCCTATCTCTTTTGCAGTCTCTTGGGGCCCTGCTCTAATCCGATGCTCTTCTTTAGGGGACACCACCTGTCATTGTGCAAACAAAGGGATTAGTCCACCAGATCTGACTATTTTGAGTGGCTATCCAAATTATGCACGATCTTCAAACATGCTCAAGGAAAATCTTCAGGAATTTTTCCAAGAGAGAACTTCCCTTTGGGTTCAGATAGTTTGCATACCTCATACAAACATGGGAAGTGCAAAGATCCAGTTGGTACACTAGAGGTTGAGGAGACCTCCATGTCTACTGCTTCTTGAGTTCTAGTCAAAGACTCAGATGACCCTGTTGCTACTCCCAGAAAACGATCCTGACTGACTGACAGGTCAGAAGATGTGGAACTTTTGAACGGCAGTTCCTTGTCACCCATTTCCCCCTCAACCTGTTGCTTTTCTCGATCTTGCTGAAAAGCAAGAGGGTTGTATGCCTGCTTGGGGCGAGGTAGTAAAATTTGAGATACTAATTCTGGAACTGGAGTTGGGTGCTGAAGTGGAGGGTTCTTCACCAAAGGTTTATACACAGATAAGGATCGGAATTGAGGGTCTAATGGATCACGTTCCACTGGCTTTGAGGCAGTGTCATGTGTTTTCTCCTGTTGGTCTGCAACAATTGCCTGCAGTTTTCCCAATACCACTTGAGATCTCTGAAATTCTTTGAACACAAAATTTTTCATTTGCAACACTGCATGAGTTAATGAATGACTGATTCTAAAAGGCTAGTAACTGCAATCACATCCAAGCTCTCTATAATGGCAAGAGCTATTTCACCAGCAGGAATGAAGTGCTACACATATCTATGGCACCACCACTGCTGGCTTCAAAGTCTAGTTATACCACAAATTTGTGACCAAAAATATTTAATTTCATAATTTCTGCAAGAAACCAGCATCTTCAGCTCAATACATGTATGAAGCATAGCTAAACAATATCTCTGTCCATCCAGCAAGAAGTAGAACACAGATGTCACCTCAATAGCATAGCCACCAAGTTCTCCCTGGCAGTAGCTTCTACATACCTTTGGAAACAAATGTGGAAACAGTTCCATAGGTGAAAGCTGTGGCCTTTCTTTAACTAGTGGTGGTATAGTTTCTTCAACTCTGTTCTCTAGCTCCAGTCCCAGTTCTGATCCAACTGTGCTTGCTTTGGGTGACCATGACTCATTTCCTGGAAAGTTGCCATCTGACGATATAGAGAGAGGGCTGGGAGGTACTGCAAAATCTAATGAACTGGTTAAATTGAGATTAGCAGGAGCAGATACCCTATGCTCTGAGGTAGTCTTCTGCAGTTCTGTATCAAATTTAGTAGGTATACCAAAGTCCATGCTCAAAGTTTGGGCCTTGTTTTTCAACCTCAATATTGACAAAACCTGGTTAACCTGCAGTCCAAAAATTCTGATTAGGGTTTCATACATAGGTTTGGTGTTGAGAAAAGGGGTGTACACACCTAGCTGTGGCCTTGCCTAAAAGGAGCAGTAAAGATCTCATCTCAAACAATCCATGTTGTCCTATGGACATCCTGAATCATTTCAGTTCATTCCACCTCAGATACAAGTGGAACAATCTGAACGAATGTACATTCTCAGCAAAAGTGACTCTCTGAGAGAAAACCCACAAAATGAAAACATTTTGCATTGGAAGGATGATAAACAACAGGGGATGAATTCACCCCTTTATGTTTGAGATCCTTGTTCACAATTGCAAAATGTCTGACTTTGGAATTACTGTTCACAAAAGATGGTCAGTAGTTTCGAAGTAACTGGATTCTACAGTTGTCCAAAAGTTGCAGATACATATTTCCTTAGCTGCACATAGACACATCCACTATATGCTCCAATACAATTGTCTCAGGGTTTCTGCACCATATCACTAGATCCATATATGTATAGGAGAAGTTGCTGCTCCTATATAAGTCTGATGGAGGACAAAAAACTCACATACCTGGGAGAAAGAAAGGTACAGAGACCTGCCAGAAATCTGAGTGGCACCAGGTAGCACAGACTCAAGCTCTGTGCGTGTGAGTGAAATAGGAAAATCATGCAAGGTTTCAAACCCAACTGAAGGGGCATACACCAGCATAGACTGCATTGTGGGTCCCATCATCTGCATCATGGGGCTAATTGTTATGAACTTAGCTGAATGGCTCCTATTTTAACTAGCATAGCCTTCAATCAATAAAGAGAGAAGCTTGAAGTAACCAGATAAGATATACAATCTTCTCAAGAAGTGTTTCCATGCATCAATCCCACAAATCAGAAACATCAACACTATTCTTTGGCATGCAGTCAGTAGCTGCTCTTTGTTGACTTTGTACCTCAGCACTACCCTCCCTGTGCCACATGGAGAGAACCACAAGTTGTCCACCCCACTGGTTATAAATAAACACTCCAGATTCAGGGATAGAGATAACCCTGGATGGCACAAGCATAAGGGCAGATGTGTAACATACCTGCTGCATTCCATATGAAGAGGATTGGTACACTCCAGATGTCTGCTGTGTCATAATGTTATAAAGAAAAAGCATGCAAGTGCCAGGAGCTATGTGAGGAACTGCCAATAGATGCTTTGTTGACACACAGAAACGCCTCATCTTCTTGTACATTGCTAGTGTCTCATCATTGCATCCTATCACCTGATTTCAGGCTCGCAACCACCAGCCATATCCAAATTAGACATGTGCACACTTCACTGGTCCTATACACAATATTTCTCTTCTATTCTTCCTCATCAAGACAAAGTTGCCTATTTACCACACCAAGGGGAGAGTTGCTGGAAGAGAAGTGACCACTTACTTGGCCAAAGAGAGAACTTGGTTTGCTGTACTCTTGGACTGGATAAGGAGAAGGTGATAAGCTTGGTGTACCATACTCAAGGGGAGGGAAACCAGAAGCTGATTCAGTCTGTGTCAGCATCCAATTGGGTTCATTGATATTGTTGCTGTAGTAAACATGGGAATTATTGTTTTGGGGAAAAGGTGGCTGGTGAAAGTCAGGGGATGGTGGAAATTGGTAGTTATGAATAGTGGAATAATGTGGTATTCTGTTGTCATCAGCCTTGACAGAAGAGACAGCACCATCACTAACATGCATGAAACTTCTTGTATCTACAAGGGGTGTTCCAGGTCGAGAAGAAGAGGTGAGGCTACTTGATGCAATGGAGGAATTGCCAATGCCAATTGAGGCAGGATATGTTGCATTAGAAGCTGTAGCACCATCCATTTTGGATAGCCCTGCAGATATTGACCCTGCTGCAAGGGTCCCTGCAGTGATAATAGATGAGTCTTCTGTACGTCTCAGGCTGTGCACTGAGGATTCTCCAATCACAAATGGCTTTGCAGTAACCCGTAGTGTGGTCCCAAAACTTTTCATGGAAGTTCCTTTCAAGACCTCTGAACTCTCTGTCAGCTGGCCACTAGATGAATCTGAACCACGTGGAATTGTTGTAACAGGTGACTTGGAGACAGGTTCAATGGTTGAGACTTGCAACAAATTTGTGCCATGCAATTTTGGTGAGACAGCATGTGGCACAGAGGGAGCCAATACCATTGGCAGTGTCATGGAATTAATAATTGGAGTTGGACTGGCTGCTGGTCCTGATGCTTGTGATTGTGTTGGTTGGCATGACAGTGTTGAAGCAGGTTGTGAATTTATGGCACATTTTACTGCTGGTGCAGGTAGTGGAGACCCAGGGCGCATACTTCCTTGATTATGAGAGATTTCATCATGTTGCATTGTGGCCCCTGCCATGGCAAATAATTGACTTAGCCCAAAAGTCATTAGCAATTGACAATATGCACAAGTATGAAGAATAAAGCTAAAAATGTTCCATCCACTACTCTTATCCACAATACCTGCAACAGCAACCTGAGAATTTCCAGAACAGAAAAAGGTCATTGACATCATTGTAGCCAAGCCTGAAACCCTTATACAAAACCAAGCTGACAAAGAGGTAATGCACAACTCACTCTCAAATTCATGGGCAAGTAAGTGTTCTTCAGCCACATTGTAGAAAATATCAGGTGGAAGTTGCTGCACACATTCAAACATCTTCATGAGAAAGAGACATTGACCAATCTTGAAGCAGTGCACAAATGAACTGAAAAAACTTGCATTCAGAAGTACTGCAAAAACACAATCCAAGGAAACCTGTAAGGATGATAGTTTCAAATTTCTTGGTGTCAAGTTGACTACTCATGTGTGCTGTAGACCATTCTGTTTAAGAGCAATGACTTCTTCTTACAGCCCATTATGGTTGTGAGACAGCTCCCTTGTTTCCTCTACAGATTGTGATCATGAAGTTTGTGCAGATTCTTCCCAAGCCCCTATTGTCTCTTGTCCTTGTGAAAGGCATTGACAACCTTGCATTTTGCTCTAGGACATTAACACTCGGTCACAACTGTTGTACTATATTCTTGCTTCTGGACACACATGGGCTCCACACCTGGAACAAGATGATAATAATGGAGACAACTTTTAAGAAAAAAGAAGGAACCTTGCAGACAAGTTCAGTAACCACCCACCTGCTTAAGAAAGTATGCACACTTCAGCTTCATCCCACGCACAGATATATCATTGGTAAGAACTCTTGCTGTTATAGCTTCTTCCCAAGATCTGCAATATGAACTCAGCTTATTAGATCTAGTCATTTAGCCTCTAATACAGCTGTCCTTAACATGATTTGAGATCAGATTCAGCTGTGTACAAATACATTTGTGCTAAACCCAACCCTTCAGTCAGGACTCAAATCATGATAAGCTACAAATGAAAACTATAAAATGTAGCATATGTAGGCAAATCTCATGGTTGACATGTGATTGACTTAGAGACCTTTAGGCAACAAGTGCTTGCATTGGCAACAGAAGCCCATCAGAGCCAGAGGTCCAAAGAGGGAAAAAGAAAATACCCCATAGAAACTGTAGCTATGTGGTAAAAAGGAAACAGTTCCAACTGAACCACTGTGCCTCCTTGAGTGAGGAAGTCTTTTATTTCTGCATACTCTGCTTGAGGATGCACATTTTCAATGAGCATGTGTGGTGATCTGATGCTTTCCTGCAGAATGTTGTATGAGTGAGCAGTAATACCTCAGGGCAAACCCTTCTACTATGCCCAAGAAAGAGTGAAGAAGAAAATCCCCTAGTTTCACTTAAACATTAACTTGCAACCAAAACTTGTCTTTGTATTCATGCTTATACATGGCATAGGTGCTTTTTGTTGCTTTAATATGTCCCAATACACTGTGTCTCTTATACATACACAATATTGAAACTGCAACCAGAAATTGGATGCTTTACCAGACCTTAATCTTCAAAATACTACACTAAGAGACAACTGGCTGCTGAATCTGTGAAGACCTGAGAGTGTCTCACAAACCTGGAAGAGCTTGCTGTCAAGACATTTGGGTCAAATGGCATCACAAATTTCCTCTACTAAACTCCATGCAAAACATGTGCAGCATTTCTATGCATGTGTCTGGTCTGGGGTGCACAGCTGTAGTCATGTCTGTATGAGTGTACCTGGTGCTCTGGGTCCACTAGTAAGGACCGTTCCTTCAGCACAGCCAGTGGTGTGAAAACTGTTGATTTGGGGTTAGTAATAACAGAACTCCCACCTGCAGACAGTGGCTGGTCACATATAAACTGCAGTCAGTAGTTAAGAACAGTGATACCCCTTGTCAACAGGAAATATGCAGTGTTGCAGAGATGACTTGAGCACATATCTAATCTAAACAGGATTAGATCAATCCGGCTGGGTGCTAAATAAAAGACAACCAAAGATGTCTTCTCTGGTTCAATGAAAAGCATAGGACTACTGCTTGTGCTGGGGTAAAAAAGGGGAGAATATCACTCACTGGAAATTCAGCCAACAGCTCAGAGGTGAGAGATGACAGCACTTGACCACTCCAGTCACCATGTGCCATTCCAACCACACCTGAGTCAGAATCATCGTCCTGTTCTTCAGCTGAAGGGAGAGTGAAACCATCCCGAAACAAATGAACCTTTTTCCCCTTTGACTTTGATTTCTTTACCTGCCAAAAAATCATGCATGCAAATATGCCAATAAGGCAAAATCACATATCCTACTGAAAAGAGCTGTCTCTAAGTCTCTTACCTACAAAGCTTTATCAACCTGATACCCTACCATGGGCATTGGTTACTGGGCCTTCATTCAAAGGGCAGACTTCAATCCCTCAATGTAAGTGTGCCTATCACTGTAAATTTAAAAGTTTCTACATCAGTTTCTTGAACTCTTTGGAAACATCAGAATTTCACAGAAGGTTGTCTGTGTCTCCATCCACTTCACTTCGATCTGCCTGTTCATTCATTTCATCATTGCCCATCATATGTGTCTTTCTCACTTGATACCCACCAACTATAAAGAAAACTGGGGTTACAAGGTCATGTCATCCAAAGCTCAAGCTAAAACTACAGCCTGTTAACACAAAACATACTGCTCTTCAACAAGCTCATGCAGGAAGCACAGACCTTGGACTTTCTCTTCGGCTCCTTTGACACTCCCATAACTTCTTCATTCTCTTTCTTGTACACCTGAAGGGGCCCTTCTAGTACAACTGTTGTTGTAGTAGAGTCTTCCCCAGCTGCACTAAGCTCCATGTCCTGTCAGACATACATCTTCAATGATATAGATCTGGAGACTGACTAGATCCAAGTTCACAGTTGTACAGCTGTACATCTGGTGGTAGTTGTCACTAAAAAAAACAGTTTGCATTTTACTGTGAACCCCGACCTGATACAGCTAGTTCTGATTGCCAATCTTATGGTTATTGAGTAGTCCCACCTGAGAAAAGCAAGGGCAAGAAAGCTGCATAGAATTTGGATAGAAACACACATAATCATGACATAAGCAAGTTTCAGCCAGAACATTGCACACAAGGTACCTCTTCAGGGTGGACATCACAAACAATTGCTACATTGGATGCAGATGCATTTGAGAGTTCAGCAGACTCAATACAATCTCTCCTTTCAAAAGACTCAGATGATGAGGAATCCAATTTTGAAATCCCTGCTTGCTCTGCAATTTCAGCTGAGGAAGGTCTAGCTTCCTTGGATTTTCGCTTTGCCCTTTTCTCCTGGATCATGAATTGAAGAGGATCCCATGAGCAAATTGATAGACAATAGAGAGATTCCACAGGTTGTTGAATGCTCATGTCATTAGGTGCACAGCACATGAGGTAGAGGAGGTGAGAACTTGAAAACTCCACTACTTCAACCTGACAAGGTGTTTATCAAAACTCCAAAACAAGCACTACACTTCAGGAGATCTTTGGCATACAACTCCTTGAAGCATACAAGTTGGAAAACCTATTATTTTGACATACAGACAAGCACAAGCACCACATGCTAGCATCTCATCAAGACTTAAAACTGGAAGATTTGCAAAAGACAGTGTGGAAGATGAGAGAACCATGGGCACTGCAACTTTGAAGAAAAACCTATAGTCATGAAGTAGAAAAAATACCAATCTTTTGCTCTGTGAAGAAGGAAGATCTCTGTGTGCAGCAGGTTTTTTCTCATTCTTCAATTCCTCTACAAGCTCATGTATAACCTGTGAACCAACACAATAAGCATCATACACAATTACAAAGATAACTCTTTATGAACCAACCAATCACAGAAGTTTTGCACCCTTGGCAGAACGTCAAATGTATATGGGATTGCAGAGAAAACTCCACAATCAGCACTTTCCAAGGTAACTGTTCTGTCAATTCCAGCAAATGAAAACCAACACAGAAAGAATAATGGCAGTCATAACATTATGAACAACATTCACAAAGTGTCAGACCATCATCTTCATCATAAATGGCAATGACAAGCTTCCATGACTCCCCACTGACTTCATCAGCTCCCAACTCGGGTGTATGTTGAACTTAATGAAATTAGAAATAATATCAATATATATAAATAATAATATCTTAACATCTAAATAATGATATTCCGCACAAAATTTAAGGCAAACCATCATACAGACACCTGCATCCTGAGTTTCTGCATCCTTGGCAGGACATCACAGTGGGATACATCAACCTGTACAATCAATACCGCACTAAATTTCAGACAGCTCAGATTGACCCCCAGGTGAGAAGCCATGAGCCATACCTGCTTCCTTTCTCGAGTTTGGACTTTAATTAGCTTGCCTGGGCAATCTGCACCCACAACCAAAGCCAATTTTAGTTTGTGACATTCCAGGAAGAACTTCTACAAGTAACCACGACAATTACAGACATCCAGATGAATACAATACTATTAAGGACCTTGATTGCTGCCTTCCCCACAATGGAATACTGAAAGACCATGGAGAGCAACATAAGCAGTGAAAGATGCACTCTAAACCAGCATTCCAACCACAGCATAGGATTGGAAGATGTATCTTGTGAGCTTAACAAATGCAAATACTACACCAGCTACTGTTCAGAAGCATGAACAGCTATAAAACCCGTAAGTAAGGTCAGCTGACCAGGAGTCACGCATGCAGCCCCATGCACCATCTTCCAGTCAGCATTCTTATCCTGGAAGTTCTTCTCAAAATCCTGCCAGCATGCCTGGAAGTGAAATGACAGAAAGCAACCCTCTGAGCAGCTGAACTCTATCCGCCTGTTGGATTCCATAATGCTTCGTGATCCATTGGGGCATTGATCAGCATTTAAGGCTCGACATAACCCTATCTCTTCATCAACTTCTTCAAGTTCAGCTCCAGACCTATGCATCGCAAGAACCTGCAGCTCTGATTCCCTCTCCACCTGCTTATTCTCAAAAAGTTCCTGTGCCAGGTCCGGTTCAAGCTTTTCAAGCTTGCTTCCAACATCTGAATTCTGTCTACTTTTCCTAAGTTTCTCTTTAGCTTCCAAGTTCCCATTTTCAAGTTTTATCTCTTTCTGTGCCTTCTGCTCCTGCTTCCACAATATATTGTCTCGCCACTGCAATCATTCCAACAATTAAGTCCAGCAATTTCTGTCCAACAAACTCCCAGACAGATCATCCCATGTGATACAACCCTTTACACTGATCAATGAAATAACCGAAAAGCCAATCTTTGTTGTTTTTTTTGTTCCCAAATGGACATCCTTAAACAATTCAAAAGACAGTACCTGCTCATCTACTGGTGCAGGGTTTGGAACTTCAGATTTTTTGTAGAGCAGATATCTTGGTATGCCAGCAGCTGTGTATTTGTACTTAGACCTGAATGATTCTAGTGCCTCACTCTGAGGTTGTTGATTTAGTTGATCTTCTTCTCCTGCCTTGTTGACATTCGTTGTTCCCTCACCTTCAGGCATTCCAACAATGTTCTGGTTCTGCAGAACATGATCTTTATCTGCAGCTTCCCCAACAACAGAAGCAGTGACATTTCCTGGCAATCCTTCAGCTCCAGAAGCTGGAGGTTCCTTTTGTCTCCTGGTCCTCAGAGCACTCCTAATGACAAGACAACAATTAGAACCACACATTCCCAGGCATGGGAAAAACTCTACAGTTTTAGAGAATTCTTCCATAACATCAAGAGGGACCTAAAGAAGACCTAAAGCTAGCTTGTGGATGTTATAGTAGCTTGGGAAAGAGCAAGAAGAGGACCACATATTTTGCTCTGCAAGCTGTTCAATTTTGATTCAGCATCTCACCTAAAACTGCAAGGATCAGTAATGAATTCTTTGGTTTAGGCCTGGTGAATTCAGAACCCCCTGAATCTTCGAAACAAACTGTCCTTGAGAGAGCAGGAGGAAGGACAACTCCCATGATCAAATCCTTTTACAATGCTCAAAGCTCTGAGAGTGTGTGTGTGTGTGAAGGGATTCTCACCAATCCAAAGCCTTCTTGTTCAAAAACCCCCTCTTCAACGCTCCAAACACATTGTGGAACTCGGTAGCAGATTTGTACTTCCTCGAGTGTTTATGATCCTCGTAAACTTGATGGTACTCATTCTCATCAAGCTCTGAATCCGATTCCTGCCAGTCGCTCCACTCCGAGACTGAGTCCCCGCTGCTCCCTCGATCGTCAGAGAAAACATGACCGCCTTCCCGCACCACAGAAGATTCCGCAGCCCCAGCTTTGGAGGTCCGATTCTTCGAAACCTTGGAGGTCTCCGACCTCTTGTCGGCAACCCTAGCAGCAGTAGCAGCAGCAGGGGCCCGAGATCGATTCCTCGCAGGCTTGGATTTGTCACTGCCATAGCGGTCAGACGGTGCCTCTGCGCCAAGAGTATCACTGTCTCCGCTATCAGAATCCGCCTCGCGGTCACGCCACAATGGATAGGTGTCGCGTGACTTGAAGTGCGACAAGAATCTGGCTTTCACGGATTCATGACTGCTGTGGGAAGAAGACATGACAATGAGCTCCCCACCCGACGGATTCCCAGGCCGCGTCCATCGACTGATAGCCGTGGTATGCGACGAGCCGTCCTCCTGCGGGATACTGATGATGGCGTGAACCACGCGCGGCATGCCACCCTCTGGCGCACTTCCACTATCGGAGTCGTCGTCATGATCATCGTCGGAGTCCTCCATGCGACGTCTGTTGTTGTTGTTGTTGTTGCTAGTGCTGCTATTGCCGTTCCGCGCGTTCTGATGCTCCTTCACGCTTCTCTTTCTCTCACGTGATGCTGCTGCTGCTGCCGCCATCGCGTTGCGACCCGGGGAAAAAAACGAAGGGGCCAAAAGAGGGGAAAAAAGCAAAAACCAGAAGAATCTCTTGCGCTACTTTCGCATCAATCAAACAAAAAGTAAACCCGTTCCACAAGCAACAACAATCTTGATGAGCAAAAGGGAAAACAAATAAAATTGCAACCAGTCCTGCAACTCTCTTTTTGCTTATATATTATTGTTGCAATGTGCAAAACCGATTTGATAATCTACTTGATAAGCTATTGTCTCTCTGCTTACTGTATCTCCAACAAAACTGTGGAGAAAGAAAGACTTCGCATCCACTAGTGAGGAGAGAAAGCCCTTCTTCGTATCTGCGTCAGAAATCCCTGCGTAAGTCTTACCGATACTGTTCATCACCTGCATAAGTTTTACTGATCATCGCGTTCGATCTCATTCTGATTCGTGCAATTTCCGAATGCACTTCCTTTTCGTCGTCGTCTTCTTCTTCTTCCGGTGCTACTACCTTTGACCAGCAAACACTCTTGCTAACGATGAAAGCTTTGTTGTACAATAGAAAAAAGGGAGAGACAGACGGAGAGGGGGGCAGAACCACAGGGGTAAGGAGTGGCATTGTGTGTTGTTGAGCTTGAACTTGCTTTCCAAGTTGCAAGGCCATGATATAGATTTGATGATAACGTGTGGCATAAAGTGCCTTGAACAATTGCCAAGTGCGCAGCTTTGGATTTGGCATTAAATGGGAGTGCAGATGCAGCTTGAAAGTGCAGATGCAGCTTGAATGTGCAGCGAGTAAACATGTCAGACAGGAATAACACAAGTGCACAACTCTTGAGATGCGGGCGAGCAACAAAGGATATTGCAGATTCAGCTTCAATATGCAGCAAGTTAAACATGGTAGACACTAACATCGCAAGTGCACAACTCTTGAGATGTGGGCAAGCAACAAAAGATATTGCAGATTTGGCTTTTAATGTGCAGCAAGTAATACATATCAGACAGGAACAATACAAGGGGATAAACTCTTGAGATGGATGGCAACAAAGGAAATTGCAGATTTTGGCTTTGAATGTGCAGCAACAAGTAAACATCACAAGAGAATTTCAGCAACAGGTTTAGTAGGAACATGCACCAATGCCTCTCCTTCCATGACAGTTCTTACATGCATGTCTACTTCTAATGCAAGAAGGCCAAAAGCAAGTGCATGTATACCGTGAGAGTAGACAAAGCACAAATTCAACAAGTTCTACAACCATATTGTGGGTATCTCATTAGCTTTCTTAAGGAATCTATGTCTTTCATAAGAATAGAGAAATCTCCATTCTCACAATGAAGAAGAAACAGCAAGGCTAACACTTCCTCAGGAATCCACAAAAAGAACCAAACAAGGGGAGACAAAAAACAAACAAAAAACGAAAAACACAGACAAAAAACAAACGAAAAACGAAAAACACACACCGGCATGAACAAAAGTGCCAGTCTCACACCTGCTCAGGGACCATCAACAGTAGTATGTATGATAGTGACTTAACTATCACAACTTCCCCACTAACTTCATCAGCTCCCTACAGTGGGTAAAGGCCGGTGACAAGCACCATCCTTCGAACTAGCACAACTTCCCCACTGACTTCATCAGCTCCCTACAGTGAGTAAAGGCCAGTGACAAGCACCATCCTTCGAACTAGCACAACTTCCCCACTGACTTCATCAGCTCCCTACAGTGGGTAAAGGCTGGTGACAAGCACCATCCTACGAACTGAGTTTCTGCTGCAATTCCAGAAGCAACGGGAAGACTCAGCCATACTAGTGGCTAGCAACAGACCCCACAACAAAGACCAGACAAAGAAACAAAGAAAGACAGGAAGGGAAAAGAACAGGGAACGACTAAGAACAAGTGGGCTTACAGGAAGCTCCCCACTTACATGCCCCAAAGCAAAATCGTTCCAAAAATGCCAAAAGCGAAAATTCCAAACAGGAATTTTTCTTTAAGAACCAACACTCTAGTCCTCTTTAGAAGAACTTTTAAAGGGTAACCTTTTGCATTCAGAAAGACAATAAGACTGACCATCTGAAAGACAAAAAACTTTTTACAACTGCAAAGTCTCAAGAATCTGTAAAATTGACTATTGATAACCCCCCAGCTTCACAGTCATTGAGATATTGGAATGAACATGAGGCATTCTAATCATTTCAATACCTGCATACTCTGGTTGAGAGCGTTTGTCAAAAATGTCATAGGATAAACCTTGAGAATTCTGTCTCACAGTTAGATCCAAGAAATTACAAGAGAAGCCTTTAGATGTACAATTCAACTTGCAAGAGGTTTTTGGGTACATGCTGCTACCAAAAGAGTCTTGGTTAATTTCTTAAGGAATCTAAATGGAAATAAAATGACATATTCTGAATGCTTTTTTGATAACGCCCATCATAGCACTTCATCTTTTTTCCACAAGCACCCACCTTTCAAAGTCTGAGTTTGCATTCAAAACATGAAAAGCTCTGACTTCCAGCACCCATAGCCATTTTAGCACCCTCAAGGATTTTCAACACAAAAGACTATTCCCCAACAATTGAACACACAGCACTGAGGATCACCACCTATGGGATTTCAATTACTAAGCTCTTTCAATGCTCTGTTTGAAATCTTAAGAACATGTGTATATATATTCCATGTAGTACTGCATCAATGTTCCAAACCCTCCAATGCATCACATTCATCATTTTGAGTAACAGAGCTTAGGATTTGGCACAACTTCAGCAACAAGTATGAAATCTTTGAATGCAAGAACAACTGTCTATACACATTATCAGTGAACTAGCTATTGTCACCTTTATGCTCCAGATTATCGATTCTTAGAAACCAGAAGTTGGAAGCATTATGGAAACTCAGACAAACATCATGAGCTCAGGGCGACTGTAGCAGTTCTGCCCATCATCTTCCAACACTGGATATGCAGCTACTAAGCCATCTTGTGCCCCAATGTAGAGTGAATTGTAAATCTTCCAGTAAACTTCTCGCACTTTCCTGGCAGGATGGAAGAGACCCTGCAAGCAGTAGCTCAAGATGATAGCAGGTCCAAGTGCTACTCTCATGCCCTCAATTGCCTCCATAACAGCATTTATTACATGGGGTGAAGTCTCAAATATGTTGGGCCAAACAAAATTTAGCAAGTGGATGAGCGCATCCTCACAACCCAGTCCTGCAACCCCCAAAGCCATGTGTTTAACTGCTGATGCAGCTGTCTGTCTGTGGACAAGGTCACGATCCATCAGCGCATCTTCTAGAAGTGGGGTGACTGCATAGATGTAGTCCTTCCCCATTTCTCCAATGTACTCAAAAAGGAAGGAAAGTGACTTCAGCACTCCATTTTGAACATTTAGCTCTGGCACACGATACTCATTCATCAGTGCAGGAAGCACTGTGAAGGGGGAGCATGTTTCAGCCACAATGGCTATAGCCACAGTTGTGCACACACGATTTTGCCTTTCCTGAACCTTCAGATTGTTCAACAGTGTGGCCAACACATCCTGGGGCCCAATGGCCTTTGCAATGTAACCAAACGTGTTGACTGTTGCTCGCCGGATCCCCTTCTTGTGGGCCTTCAGCATCTCCAGGAGCTCAAAGCATATCCTCATCCACTCCCGTGCAGGGACAAACTCTGCTCCCCTGTCAGCTATGCGCCCCACGAGATCGATGCAGTTCTCCTGCACCTTCTCATGCCTGTTTTTCAGGATAGGAGTCAGGCGAGGAAGCAAATCCTTGATCGGGGGTGTCATCTTCGTCATACCAATGACATTCACAATTGCCTTCAATGCTCCCAGGATGGAGCCCAGAACCTCTGGGTACTCCTCTCCTAGGTATTCATACAAGACAACCCCGAGATGACCCATCAGCTGCTCCTCATGGCACTGTTTCATTACCACTGCAATGCGAGATATGAGGTCAGCTGCTTGCTGCCGGACCTTCGCACTCTTGTTGTTGAGCCGCCACTTGATTGTTCCACAAATTTGAGGGAGATATGGCTTCACCCTCTGCCCCATTGCATTCACCACCGTACCAAACCCATTGAGCATCACATTTGCATCATCACTGGTCTGCTCTTGGAAGGCATACAGAATGCCATCAATCAGAAGCTCCTCCAGCCGAGCATCAATGTCAGAAGCTCCCAAGCTGGCTACCACTTTCTCGATGGTCTCCATCACCATCCGCCGGTAGGGTTCACTTTCATCTTTCAAGTCCTCCACCACTCGGCCAACAATGTCTGCCACTCCCACTTTGTTGGCAACCTCCACTGTCGTGTCCACCAGCTGCCGGTAATTCCTCCGATCCAGGGCCATCCTCCGTACCCAGAAGTTGCGAAAGAATTCAGGGAGAATTTCCTGCCTGATGTAACTTGCCTCCACCCCCTCTGTGCTCACACATTGCTTGACCACCTTAAGAACTATCTTCTTCATCTCCTCATCAGGGGATTGGAACTCTCTGATCAGGATAACCATCACCTCCTTAGTGTAGTAGCTTGCATACATAGCATCCATCAGGGGAATGATGAACCCAATAGCTTTCAAGAATGCAGCCAACACTTTGCCTCTGTGTGACCGAATACCCTTCCACAGAGGCTTCAACACAGAGTCAAAACTCTCAATACCATAGGGGGCTGCAGCCTCAGCCAGGGCTGCCAGTGACAACGCGGTGATAGTTCTGACCTTCTGGTTCTCATCAATAAGACCATGCTCAATAATTTCTACGAGGGATTTCAAGTGAGGAAGGACTGCACAACCCATCAAAATTGCAATCTGCTGCACTATTTTGATACCTGTGTGCCGTGCCTGCCATGACTTCTTACTTTGACAGACAGCCTTCAAAAATGGCAAGAGCGCAGGAATACCCAAAGCAGAGGCCACCACACTGAAAGCCCTGGCTGTTGTATTCCTCACGTACTCATCAATGTTATCAATATCTGGCCTCATAGCAGCAATCATTGTTGCCAGTCCAGCAGCCTTGCTCAAATTGGATATAATCTCCCGTCCTTCCACACGGGCATAGTAATCTTCATCAATCAACAAAGGTTCAATGACCACAAGAATCTTGTGAACAAAGGGCCTCACCAACTCATCCAATTTGTACAACACCCTGTCAATTACCTTCACCAGCAGATGCCGTTCTTGATCTTCTAGTGTTGGGGACATGAGCAGTGGAAGAATTTGATTGAACAACGGCCCTGCACCAAGTTCTCTGGCCTTGTCTGTCAGTTGTCGGAGGGCAGTTTTCCGCTGTGAAGGAGTACCGTTCTTGACCTTGAGCAGCAGCTTCATGATCTTGCGCTCCTTGCTCTCTTCAGCCGTCATCTCCTCCTCTTCCTTCTCACTCAACAGAGCACCAAAGTACTGATAATCCTCAGGTTTCATCATTGGCAGGCCACCAGCCGCTTCTTTTGGAACATCATACTGCTGACTGCGGTCCTCCTCAGGGATGGAATACAGTGGAGTGCCGCCCAATGGTGTAGGTGTGGCCAGAAGCTTTCGGGCAGGTGTTCGGATTGGCACATAAGAGGCAGGTGGGTCAAGAATTTTGTAACCTTCCATGGGAAACATGGCCTCCAATTCCTCATCAGACAGGGGCCTATTCCTGTCCTCGATATCCTTCTCCCACCGCAGCATGTTGTACTGCTCTGGAGTCATAGGTGCCCGTAGTGCGATATGGCCAGGTGTAGGTGTAGCAAGCTCGATGCCACCCATAGGAGTAACCCCAGGAGTGAAAACAGAAGGTGTGGCACCTGGCATAGGTGTAGCACTGCCCATGGTGGCAGGGGTTTCATCCCACCGCGACCTCTGTTTCTTGGGCGTAGGAGTGGCAAGGCCTGCGAGCTTGGGAGTGGCATCCCAGGTCATCCCAGCGGGAGTGGCACCAGGGGTAACTCCTCCAGCAGGAGTCGCATCCGCATCAGAGGCCCGCCCAGGGGTTGGAGTCTCATCCCAGCGATTCCTACGACTTGCAGCAACGGGAGTGGCATCCATAGAAGCATGTCCAGGCGTGGGAGTGGCATCCCATCGACTGGGTCCTGGAGTAGCATCGGGATTATCCCACTCAGATCCTGCCTTGGCCTTCTTCACCTCCTCCGGCTCGACGTTCTGATCCCACCTGTTGCGTCTCTTGGATCCGGCACTCTGGGTCACAGCAGCAGCTGCTGCCACAGATGCAGTTGCAATCTGGGCTTTGGTAGGCGCTGTGGATTCCTCTTTAGCCCTCCTTTCTGCATCCTCTTCCTTCTTCTTTGCAATCAAGCGTAGGGTTTCCTCCTTGTCCCGCTTGAGAGCCTCCTCCCTCATAATATCTGCATAGGTACGTACAGCGGCATCGGGGGTTTTATCACCCATGGCAAACGCATCATTCCTATCAGGAGAGATGATACGGTTAAGTCGCTTCTTCCTATAGTCATCTTCACGGTCGATAATCCGCTGCGGCTTCTTGAATCCCAGTTGCTCATCCGTGACTTCACCGCGGGGCAAATCCGCAAGCACACTCTTGGGAGCAGTGTAGGAAGCGAGCTTTCTAGCCACTTCTCTCTCCGTGGGGTCTTGCGCCTCTTCCTCATCTTCATTCACGGGGATAGAACGCTCGTAACCCTCGAACCTGTTAGCGATTCCGTAAAGCTCCCGGTCGAAAGTAAGAGACGAGAGAGCCGCAAGCTCCGCTTCCTTCTGACGCCGCTCCTCTTGAACCCTGGCGATATCAGCATCCATGGTCTCCATACTCGAAACCCTTCCTTCCACCTTCCACCTTCTTCTATGCTTATTGCTACAACGATGCGCCGACTGCAAAAATCCCTAACCAAAAAAAAAAACTCTCCGGCGTTAATCCGACCCGATCACACACCACGGTTTTTAACTCCTCCCCCGAGCAACAGCACCGACCTCTGGAAGCCACTTTGCAAACAACAGAAAGAGAAACGAGTGATCAAACAAGCTCCTCAAGAAAAGGAGAGAAAAGATCGCTCGCTCGCTCGCGCACGCAAGCTCTCACGCGGAACCCTAATTCTGCCCTAATTTTCCGACACCCTCGCAACCCTGTTAAGCAGGTACACGTTTCCGGACGTAATTTAAGTATTTTAATTTAAAAGTAATAATATTTCTTTATTTATTTATTTCTTGGCTCTCAAAGTCTAGCCTCTCCTTTGTAAGGGAGAGAGGATAAGGATATTTATTTATTTATAAGGAAACTATGTAACTCAACTAGGTAGTGTATAAGCTTGTGCCATTGGCCCAAGTGTGAACTAGTTACCCAACTAATTTTTCCTTCCAAAACCCTTTTTTTTGGGGGGGGTATTTTAATTGAATTTTTTTAATGACAAAAACTACTGAAAATTCAATATCTCTCACACTTCAGGTCTTTTTTTCTTTTCTTTTTTTCTCAAATTACCTTCCTTAAATCCTACTCATCGAGAGCTTTCCAACAACATAAAAAATGGGCCCAAATTTCCTTATAATTTTTTTTTGATTTAAATTTTAAAAATTATGAAATTTTTTATTCAATACTCTATAAACCTTTTTTTTCCATTGTAAGTCGAAACATTATGAAACCAACTCAATGCACCCCCCCCCCCTACTTGTTAAAAGCTTTCCAACATGAAGAGCACGACAACAAGAGAGAGGCACCATGGTTTCGGAGATCTCAACATGACAAACAAAACAAACAAACAACCTTCTTCATTCCTTCATATTTTCATGGCAAATTACACCAAAGAGGAGCAACAAATTAAATCATCTCAATGCTTTTGTGGAACAAGTGCCCCAATTGGGAAGTATTTCAAAAAAATAAAAATAAAATATATTCTTGAACATGCATTATGATAAATATTTTAAACTAATATTGGTATCCCATAATAATGTTAAAGGAAAAATGGTTTTAAATTAGGTTTATGGGTCTCTAATGTCATGGGACCAAACCTTTTTTTTTCTTTTTTTTTTTGGGGTGACCAAACCTTTTTCATAATTGCCATTATTTTATTTAGATGATTTCTTCAAAATGAAAGCTTTCAAAGAAGTCATAGGAAGAAGATGATTTTTTCAAAAGAACCATTATTTTATTCAAATGAAAAAACCATAATATCCCAACCATACTTAACACAATCATCATAATTGAGGGATATGATAAAATAATAATTGAATATTAGTTTTTTTTTTTCTTTTGGGTAGGCATCTCTACAAGCATGCATATTTCTTGCATTGAAATTTGAAATACATTTAAATCCATTACATATGTTTAGTGCTTGCTAGCTTTCACTTGGTCTCACATTTCGAGGATTTGTTTTCCTTTAGGGTTTTTTCTTTCCATTTTGTGATATCAAATTTTTGAAAAAAAATTCCAAAATTTTGGCAAATTTAGTCAAATTTTTAATTTGAAAACATAATTTTCCAAAATTTTCATAATTTTTTTGAGAAAATGTCAAAACTTGTTGAAAAAAATCATTATTCACCTTATGTTATTAGGAATTGTGAATCATGATTAAGGGATTTCATGGACAATTTCTTGTTCAAAATGTTGTTGGTTTGAAGTTTGAACTAATGGTGGCGAATTCTTTTCTTTGTTTTCATAATTGAAGGGGGGCAAGGTCTTTAGAAAAATAGGGTATCAATGATTGAATCTTCAAAATTTTGAGATTTTTCTATGATCAATTTGTTTGTTTAAACAATATGCATAGTTGCCCAAAAATAAAATTGGATTTAAAAATAAATTTTAAAAATTAACAAATTAACAAATTAAATAAATAAAAAAAAAACTTACTCACTTATTTTGAACAACATTCAAATTTAGAATATTTGACTTGAAAATCATCTATGATAATGTCAAGGTGGGTTTTTGTATTTGAAATTGGTACTAGGTCAAAGAATAGTAATATTATAGCATTACATCACACTTCAAATAACATGAAAATAGATTTTGAATTTTGACAAATGTTGGTATATTTTTATTTTAATGGGAACCTTTAGTCCCAATTTTGAAATGATTTTAGAATTTTGGATAGAACATTTGTTTTAATCCTATGATTGGTTTTTTTAGATTTCTAAAACCTTTGGTTCATGTTTTTTCTGAACAAAATTAGATCCTAGTATGATTTATGAACAAGTATGATTCCATTTCCATTACACACAACTAAATATAAATTCCTTTGCATATTATTAATTTGTCCACTCAATCCACATATTCCAAAGGACAAGTTATGTATTATTAATTATGCACAACAATTAAAATTAATTGTTTGCATACAAAATAAGGTTAGGATATTAAAGTTATCCTTAAAATGACCTTCCATTTGGGCCCTTTTTCATACCCCAACCCCTTTTTCATCCTCTAAACATTGTCATCCACAAAATAATGAATTTTTACAATAACAACATCAATTGGTTGAAAAAAATCAAGGAAAAAATGACAGGGTGAAATTTAGATTAACATCAAATTTGATGTTAATATGAGTTTTAATCCCATTTAAGCCAATGTTTTTTTTTCATTATTTTTTAGAAATTGCACCCCCTTTATGACCAAACAAAGGGGTGATGGTGCTATGTTTTTTTCATTTTATAAGTAACTTTATTATTTTTAAATGAAAAGTTGTATCGGTTTACCTAAAGAATTTAAACCTATATAAAAAGGACAACACCTTTTGTTCTAGGGTTCTAACACAATTTCTTTTTTAAAAATTATTAACTAGTCTAGTTCCAATGGTGGTTCCAACAAAACATCAAACCTTTAATGTGAATTCCTTGAAACCTAACCTAGAACTTGGACTTGAACTTGCATAAAATTAAGAACTTGTCACCATTGGTTTAAATTAATGTTGGTTAATCCTTCTTTTTTTATAATTGAAAAGGCAAGCTCTTTGGAATTATATTATTTTTATCCAACGAAGGGTACCAAATAATCAAATTTTGAATTTTTTGAAACCTTTTGAATATCAATTTATTTGGTTAAACAATACCCATGGTTAATAAGTTCTCTAGTTATGTTTTTTAAATGCCCACCTATTATACATGAAAGTTGGTTTTGAAATACCTAACCTAATAACCACCTAATATAGTGTGAAGGTAAGTTTTTTAAATTCAAAGTTTTAATATTGAAGCACTCAAAAACTTGTGTGGATCAAAACATGGAAGTTTTGGGACAAATGGACAAGCACAAGTCAATTTTTTTATTTTCATCAAAGCAAATATCCAAACCCATCTAGTTTTTAATCAATTTCAAATCCAATAGGTTAGTTATAGATAACCTACCTTTGAACCTTTATTGATAACTAGACATTTTCTCACTTTAATTAGCCAATATTCAGTTTGAACTTGCCATAAAAGGCAATTGTTGTTAATTTGAACATGTTGAAGCAATTGTTTATAGTTTGAATCTTGTTGTTGACAATTTCTTTAATTTGGAATGTTGAACTTGACGGGTTCATGTTCAAATAGCCTTTTGGTGGAATTGGCACAAAAACTAAAGTTTTTTTGCTAGAACCAAAAGTTAAAACCAAAACAAAAACCTTGAAAAATATTCTTGAACATAGGTTCAAGTTTTTAGATAGGCAAGTGGATTTTCGTTTGAAAAATTTGGCAACTAAATTGAATTTTATAAGTGATTGATTGATATTTATTAGTTATAGAACTATGTACCTAAACAATCATCAATTTTAAATTTGTTGTAAAACTCTCTACCTATACAATTTCCAATCTTGAAAAGTGTGTAGTGTATGAATGAAATTGGACTCAAATTTTCAAGTAAGCCTTCAAATTCTTGAATTTGAAAAAAATGTGTCAAAATTGGAATTGAAAGGTTTAGAAATTGAAGAATCAAGCTCATACGCACACTTGAAGAACCTATCACAAAAAAATTAATGTGAAAATCAAGAACAAGGGTTTTCTAAAGAAGAACCAACCAACATTGGCTTGAATTGGCCATAATGCGCAAAACCATTATGTAGTCAACCACTTGTTTTTATTGTTTGGAAAAAGAAAAAAGATTTTATTCAAGGAAGGGTTATTTAAATTAAAAATTTCTCAAATTTTCCAAGGAAGGTGAATGCACCATTTGCTTCTAGTGGGATTCCATGGTGACATGTTTGCTTTTCTACTAATGAATCCAATTAGTTATGCAAAAAAATATTTAGTTTTAAAAGTGTCTATGTGAAATAGTCTATGTTCACAATGAATGTTTTAATATGTTTAGGTGGCTTTTTTCATGCTAAAGTATATGGGATTACTAAATGCAAGATAAAGTAAAACAAGGGGCAACAAAAGGCTTGAACTTGAAAACTTTTGTGATTATCAAATAATGTCAATAATAGTGTAAAAATAAAGTCATCACAATTCACATCATTGTTTTTATCAAAGTTCACTCTTTAAAATCAAACACCTATGTTTTTGCACAACTTGCATTCTAAAATTGTTTTGAAATGAGAAATGATAATAAAATAATGTATACCATCTTGAAATGAATAATTTGAGAAGTAAAAACTAATTTATCATTTTTATCATGCACACCACCTTCTATTTCATGTTTATGAATGTTGTTTTATGTCTTAATATGTTATCATATTACAATGTTCAAACACATCATTGTGATGCACAAGCAAAATTAAAATTGGATCCATAATCATTGACCTTAAATATATATATAGGTCTCTCACTTTAGAATTCAAGAGTTTTTAATTTTGAAATAACAAAAATACTCAAATGAAAGATATTATTCAATTGGATTCTCACACAAAACACATTGTTGGAAATTTGTGTGTAACAAGAATCACATATTCAAACCTTAAATTTGTTAAAACTAAATGACTTGAATGCGTTTGTCATAGCCATGCAATCAAAATGTCAAATAATTGTTTGGTCACCCTTCTTTTGCCATGTTTGACAACCTTAATCTGAATATCATTTTGTGAGGTGATATAGGCATTTGTTATGTTAGTATTGGTGGTGTGAACGATAGTGGTGATGTTTAGGTTGATGTTAATGATATTATCAAATTAACTTTATGGCATGTTGCCTTATTTTATTATGTCATCATTTAGGGATTAGACATAATTAGAGCTATTGGATTGCTTTTGATACAATTAACCAACAAATGCATCATAGGTTTAATGTTTTTTAAAAAACTCTTGAGTTGTCCAATGCATAGGTAATTTACATGAATCAAAACATGAGTTGAAGCCAAAATTTGAACATATGGAATTGATTACACAATGTTATTACAATTATTCATTCACAAGATATTCACATAAATGATTAACAACATTGTTATTTATCAAGGAAGATTACAAAAAATTCACAATGTTCAACTAAAATTTGTTTTGCCAACAATTGTTGGATTTTAACAATACCACATGCATATTGAAGTTTTTAAACCTTTTTGAATGTGGGATTAAACAAATTCCCGTTCACTTTTGTGATAAAACAACAAATTAAAAAAAAAATGATATTTCCAAAAGTGACTATAAGTCAAGTTATGCAAAGATGGACGATCAATTTCAAACTTCACCCACATAATAACCACTAATAGTGATTGTTAATAATAAAAGGGAAGACTTTAATGGTTGGGCTATAATTTTCAATATAGGACCATCACACACCTAGGGTGCACAAGGTATTGTAGTGGTGCATTCAAATTCCTTACTATTAGTGCCAAAACTTGACCTTATTCCACTCTACACAATGAAATGACATTGAATTTGTCATTACATTTGTAGCTATATAGAAAAAACCTAACAAAATAAGAACTCATTAAATAAAAAAAAGGTTCACATGGGCAATGTTCATAACCAAGAGTTGTGATAGAAGCATGGTTCTTTTTGTTTGTCATTGAAAAAACTCAATTGTCATTTTCTAGGTGCAAACAATTGTAAGTCTACTATGGCCAACAAACTGTCCCTTTGTAATTAATGATCCTTTATCGATGCTTGAATTTACACACACCCACAACAACTCCATTCAACATGACTCCATGAAAGAATATCTTGTAATTAAGCAAAATAATCAAGAACTTTTTCTTTTTAAAATAAATTTGTTGCTCAAAAGTTCAATGATGATGAAACATATTGTTTGGTTCATGATGAATAGTAGATAGTCAATGGATACAAAAGTGTCACCATATTTCTTCCACCTATCATCCAATGTGTTGTTGTAAAGCTTTAACAAAAAACCATGTTTTCCTTCTTTGATTAACATTTAACCTACATTTCACAAATAACAAATCAAGTAAGATTTTAAACAGTGAACATTTGTCACAAATAAATGTTTAGATGTGTTCTAACCAATAGTGTTTTTTAACTCCTTTTGATAACTAATGATATACAATGCATGTAAAGAAAATTTTAAAAACTTTGAACTAACATAAAATGTTTTTATTAAAGGAAATATAAAGGATATGCATGTGACCAACCTATTGACAACCCTACACATTGGCCATGCCTTTGAATAACATATTTAATGCATGTGTAGATAAAATTAAAAGATTGTTGCATTTAGGGTTTTATGGTGCCACCTACCATGGTTGAAGATGTTGTTTGCCAAGATTGAAGACAAATGTGTGTTAAAAAATAAACACAAAGATCAATGACCATTTATGCAAGTTTCACCTTTAAACTTAGGTCAAGAATAAGATTAGGGACAAATTTTTGAATGAAGGGCATTAAAAGACATAACCAAGAGCAAGATTGAAAACAAATTTCTACACAAAAAACAAGGAAAATCACAACAAAAAAATCAAAGGAAATGTAATTTAAATGTACCTTGAAGCAAATTCACTTTTCCCCCAAAGGCCTTACATTTTGCATTATTTGTAACATTCAAGTTCTTGAGCTTTGAATCAACAAAAAAAACTAGAGAAAAAGTGATTACATATTGGAAAAAGATGAATGTTGGATTTTGTATTGGGAAGTTCCCATTTCCAACACTTTGCCGTTGCAACTTTCGCCACTCCATTTTTCCAAAAAACCAAACATCCTTGATACAACATTAACGCGACTTTAATTTACATTGGAGCTTAGTTGAAGGGGACTTCTACATCTTGAAATAATATATGCCATAATAATTTTTTTCAAATCACACATTTTATAATGCACTATATTTGCATCTTCATGTAGTTCATATTGAAATTTATTTAAAAGAACTTTTTGTTGAATCAATATTCCAAGCAAATAGGGATTTTTGGATGGATTGTATATGTCTAGGGTAGAGCAGCCCATCATCGATCATTAATTAATCACAAATCACTTTGGCAAATTTTTTTCAATTCTTTTCCACTTTGAATGATTTAAAATGTTATAGGAATGCCTTCTCAAGCTCTACAAATCATCTTTGAAATGTAAAGCCAAATGAGCAGCCAAAAAAGAGCAGTACGTTTTTTTAAATTACAAAATGCATTTTTCCCCCTTTTTCTTCATTTTGACCTCTCTTACTTCACCAATCCATAACTTTCTCATTTTTTATTCAAATTGAACAATATAAACTATTTTGAAATCGCCATCTTAAACTCTACAAATTATCTTTCAACTTTAAAGGAACAAATAAATATTTAAGGATTTTTTTAAAGATAAAAAATAGGCTATGAATTATTCGGTTCAAATTTTTTTGTAAAAACGACCCCCCCCCTACTTTGGGGGGTCGTAACTTTTTCGCCTCTAGTTCATTTTTGGAGATTTTTATTGCAATAGATGCGCCATGAGGAGGTTCCATCTATTCTTTTGACACCATAAACAATGGGGCCCTCCTACAAAAATGATGAGTGAACCTTACCTTAAGTGATCGTTTGTGGGCTATTCTACCTTGATCAACCCAACAAATCAAGGTGCCAAAAACACATAGATATGTGATTTTGCAACTTGTGCTTTGTGTTGTTGTGCATTACTAATGATGATCAACTAGTCAACTAATGAAAAAATGAATTGATTTCAATGTGAAAATTAAAGTTCATTTTGAAATGAAAATATGAATGACATTAAATGCAAACTCAAATTCTTAAATTAAATTCATATACATTAGCTTGAATCCAAGAACTGGATTAAGATTCAATTGAATTGAATTCAAGTTCAATGAAAAAGAAATGAAATGCATATGAGTGGTAAATCTGTTGAAAATCTAATTGTGAATATGGTGCTAACCTTTAATAAGACACAATTTTGAAAAGGTACTTCACCATTTCTCTTTACTTGAGAATAGGTTAAACATATTTTAGTTCAGATCTATTGATGTGACAATTATAACTTATAAAATTTAAAATTATCTTTCCTAAACCAACTCAAATGATTCATTGTCATTAGGATTATTAAGGAGATATGTGGAAAGATTTGCCTATATTTTTAGATAAAATTGTGGGTAAGGACTTAGGAAACGTCTTTTCTTGGCTTTTGGTTAATTTCAATCAAAATTAAGCAAATCAATGACAATCTATTCAATCATCACATCCTAGTAACAACACCATTGTGGATTTCTTGAATAATTTACATTCACAATATTTTCAAGAGTTAATGCGATCCAAGACAATGAAGTATAATTACCATGGGTCAATACTACCTATCACTTTTCTTTGCCCTAGCATCAATCCACTAATGAAAGCAAAGTTGGGAATTCACAATCAAGCTACAACCCATGAAAAGGTCTTCACGTACAATGGCCAACTTATGAGCTCATCTATTGTCCCATTCCCCTATGAAAAGTGGATCATCCCAACTTGCTCAAGTTCATGCACCTTCATTTCCCAAAACTTCCAAAGGCTACGTACATACCGTTGTTTTTCCATTCACTAGGAGAAAGTACTAACGACTTCCCTAGGGTGGCCCCAACCACACACTTTCTTCAAGTACATTGCTTGTCTTTTGTTAAAGAAGTGAAATCTACTTTCTTGGATTTCCACCCATTTGGTAGTTTTTCCAAATGTTGTTAAAAAATTGCATTGAACTTCCTCATGTTTTCTCCCACTGCAATTTTTTTGAAAACTACGAAACCACTAACATAAATTGACTGCTGATGATGCAAATAAAAGTGGGAAGTAAAGCTTCAAACCTAGTATTTTTCATGCCTCATGTGGCATTTTTTTGCATCATTCTGTCAAACTAGTGAGGAAGCATGACTACAATGCATACAACGTGGATGCCACGCTATGATTTTGTGATAATTGTGACACTAGGATGATTAGCATAATCTATGTGGAATGGGGTGTGTGGCATTCGCTTGATCTCCAATTGTGGATACCCAATGCCATTAGGGTTGAGTTTGTGTGTGGCAAATGCCCATTCACTGCCAAGCAGGTTGGCTGGTCCATCGAGGCTTAAAATGGCAAGGGACACAACAAAGGAAGAAATGGGGCTTTCGTTACAAACTATGAAAAATTTCATCAAAGGATTGATCATCCCATGACCCAATGTGCTCTTTAACTCCCATGACATCATTTTCTTAGTTTTATCTCTACTAGCTCAATTGAAGCTCCATTCACTAAAGACCTCTTTGATGTAGGTAAGATTTTGAGTGCATCGATAAGTCTTGTACATTGTAAACCCCATTTGGCCATCAAATATTCCATTGAACGATGCCCACTACATGCAAAAGATAGCACAAAAGTCTCATTAGAAAACCCCCATCTGCTATCTCAGAATGTGTAGTTCATTAGCAACCAAACAATACAACAATCAAAAGGTTGAAGGAGACAAGAGAACATGGATTGCAAAGTTCTAAGTTAGAGTACAGGTTTTGGGTTAAGGTGTTGGAAGAAGCTCTCACCTACGGCGTTGATATGTGGTGATGAAAACAGAATCTTCCATGTCTTGCAACAGGAATTTCACTGTTGCAAATAGGTCATCAAAATCTGCACATCCATCTGCTCAACAGTGAATTCCAAGTAGAGGAAAAGCAACATGCAGTTCCATATAAACCTGTCCTAAAAAACAAGAATCAATTTGATCATGAGACGCAGAGTTTTTGGAATTGCTTGCAGTGTGCTCCTCAAGTGCTAATAGATGTTGAAGATCCCTTGTCTTCTCACTAGGAAAGCAACCCTCCCATCCTGAGAACAAACCTCTGAGCGATGGATAGGAGAACGGACCTCTACTCTCATAAAGTACATCAGCACCCAATATGATCTGAGAAGGTCGTCGCACAGTGAAAGAACTGGCATCCCATTGACCCCATGTAAGACCTTGAATCTACAGAATCCAGAATTTGGGGCTTTGTTATCAAGCAAATCAGAGCTCTATCTCAACTCTCAGCTGAAACACAAACAGTTTGCATCTCTGATCGAATTCTAGTATCCATATCAGAAGCATGTGTGCTAAAATCTCAAAGAGTTAGAAGCATACCACACATTCTACTTGGTTTAAATTGCATGTCCTCTTCATGTTCTCTAAAACCTTGTGCACATCCCAGCCAACCCAAAAATCACTTCTTGCCACAGAACAGCACTGACTTGATGACAACCACAAACATGCTGCGGCATAGGCAAGAACATATACCTGAGGTTGATCATCACTGTCTGTCAAGATCACCAAAGCTCCAACTTTTGCTGCCACTATTCCAGGCAATGCAGTCCCTGCACCCAACTGCTAATCACACATCAGACTCTGTAATTTAGGTCCACGTTCCCCTCCACATCACAACCATTTCACAGAGAAAATGTAGGGTTTACAATGTGTTCCAGGTTCCTCTTTATCAGGGGGATTACTGCTAGCTAGGCTGCAATTGTGCAAGAAGTCTACTGAGAAAAAACTCATAAACAGCAAAAAGGAGACAATGATGAGCAGAGAGAGAATCAAAAGAGCAGGAGTCTGCAATTCAGGAGGGGGGGAAGTTTTTGCAACCAAACCTCAAGCACAAAAGCTCCATGAAACCGTTCCCAATTCTGCCAAACGTACTCAGCCAACACAATGCTGCATGGCCACACATATAGACCATAATCCTTTTGCATCACCTGCAGCCCCAATGAATGAGCTGAGCTGTGGCTTGTATACCTGGTTTTTCTCTAGCTGCCATTGGGAAGAAGCTCGGGCTTTCTTTTCCACTAGCTCAAACCTGGGTGTAATTGCAATGCTGCTCAATGAGATGGCTTCCACAAGATCTACTCTGAGGTCATGATCATGGGTTTGCATGTGCTGCTTCCCACACATTTCTGGAGACATTTCATTTGTAGTCTCTCCTCTGAATGTGACAGATGTGTGGGGGAGGGGAAGGACTGGATTCAGCAGCCTTGCAAGCATGCAGATAAGCGAATTCAACTTGTGAATTCTTAGCAACTGAAAAAAGAATGTGCATAACAACTCTTGCAGATGCTATAGTGAGGCAATTGTTGCAGATACAAAAGAAAATGAATTCGTCTGCACTTGTTCCATTGCTGTCAAGCTCAATGTTCCTTCAAAGATGTATTCAAAGCAAGCGGCACCCCACCCACATTGCAGGTAGATACAAAAGCAGCAATGCTGCTGCCAAGGAACAGTAGTAGGACAGAAATTTTACTTCGCAAACGGAGACAGAGAGACGATCAGAACCATGGGAGGAAGAGGAGGAGGAGCGTCGAAACTGATGCTCGGAAACTGTCATCATCTCCTCCCTCTCTCTCTTTTTCTTCTTCTTCTTCTTCTGCTCCTCTTCTGCCACCGCCATTTCCATCTGCATCTTCACTCAGAAAGCAACCCACAAACCAAGAATTTTTTTTCTTCCCTCCGCAAGCTCCAAGATTCTAAACCAAGTAACACACCCCTGATGATGACCAGACACAAGACCCAGCTCGCAAATTAGGTCAAGTCTCGACTTTGGACACATGGGTCTCTTTCATTCTGGACACGATCGACCCACCACAGACCGCTTTTGATCCAGGAACCCAATTCTGCTGCAATCGAGAATCCCTCGCGGTGGGTGAAAGAAAATCGCAGGTGGGATGAAATTTCACAACCCACCCACAAGCACTTCTTCTTCCTCTTCGCTTCCTTGAGGGCGTCAGGATGATGATGTGTCCTCATAAAAAGGCAAAGCTTCTTCGCTGATCGCAGATTTGGACCCTTTGGTGAAAAGGCTTGGACGGTTTCTCTCTCTCTCTCTAAAAGATGCTACTTTCCAGAGACGGCAAAATCAATTCTTTGTCGCAAGGCATAATGGGGGCCCAAGGTCTTTGTAAGTGGTAGGTCTTCTTCTTCCTTCTCTTGCTCTACTTCTTTTCTCTCTTTCTTTGAATCCTTGGTTTGCCTCTTTGATAGTTTGTTCTGTTTTTCCTCCTGTGTGTGTGTTTCTGACCTGTTGTTGATTCATTAAGAAATCGGCTTTGCTTTGCTTTGCTTTGCTCTCTTCCGCGTGTTTTTGATGGTAGCGTTCGTTAGTGCTTTTTGAGCTTATGTTGCTTTCTCTTCCGATCAAGGTCGGTGTTCCCTTGCTGCTAGGGTTGAGACTGGAGACATGGGCCAAGAGTCTGAGTGCTTGCTGTGGTTTCTGATCAGTTGAGTATCAAAGCATTTGGGGGGGCAAGAGCTCAGTTTTTCTTCAAAGCTGGTTTTTCTGGGGATGATGAAGTTGTGTGTTTTGTTAGCGGGGTTTCTGAGATGCAAAATCAAGCACTCATGATAGACCGGAAGTTTTGTGTTGCTCCTGCAGCTGTTGCTGTTGCCCTCAGGTTTCCATCCCAAGTGTGTACCCAAAGCTGTGGTGTTAAGGGTTCAATCAAAGCAGTGCCAACAAGCTGGAAGCTTTGACTGTATACAGTCTGTATTAGTCCTTTGGCTAAGGATTTGGAAAGGGGTGCACAGATGGTGGTATAAGCTTGGAATTCTCCACAAATCTGTTATAGTAGAAGCTGGAGTTTGGTGGTGCCAATCTGGTACAGAAGCTGGAGTATGATGATGTAATTTGGTGTTGACATATTCTTTCCAGCCACAGTGACACGATCAGATTCAATGACAGTACGGTGTGGATTGATGTCTGCAAGGATTAGAAGCAGTGCAGAGGATGGATCAGGATGTTTTGAGTTACTGGAATTGCCAGCAGATACTCTCACAAGTGTGCTTCAGAAGCTCACGTATGAGGATTTGGTTAGAGTGGGTACAACATGCCGCACACTGCGGCAATTGGTGGATGATGACATGATGTGGATTGGTTTTTGCAAGCACTGGGAGAGGCAATTGGATATAACAACATGGCATCCAAGGATGAAGTCTGCAAAATCCCTATTCCGGCTGCTCAGGTCCTTTGATAAATTGGTGGGGTCATGGCAAGCCAAGCATCAGGGTCCTCGTGGAGGTCTTCTCTATATCACTTGGGTAGATCCCTCAACTTCATCAAAAGAGAAGAACATTGTAGTCCAGATAATGGGACTGTTTTTAGCTGCTGTTTTGTGTCTGATTTCTGGAACCAATTTGTGTCTCTGCACTTTTCACTTGGCTGTTGCTACAAGTCATAATTGTAGCTCAAATCTTAGTGTAATTTTATCTAGTGGGGTTGAATGGTAGAAGAGTTGATATTTTCCTGGGTGGTTGCAGGGTGATGTATCCTTGGAAGCACTAAGAGTCTTGCCTCTAGCTGCAGGTACACTTTACAACTTTTACCTTGCAATTGTGTTTTAGGTCTCAATCTCCTGCACACATTCATCTTGGTAGGCTTTATATGCTGTTTCTGGCTTTTCTCATGTGTTGTTTGAGTGACAGTAGTAAAGAAACAATATCAAAGCCTTTTTTTTGCTTGTGGCATTTGTGTTGGTCATAGTGATCACGTCACTGATTATCTACCCTGATTTTGAATAGGGGATCTGAAGTTTGTGCCACTTTTCCAAGTGGTTGGGATGCTTGATGGAACTTCAAGGGTGGAGTTGCTTACCATGCGTGGTCTGGGGAATCACTGGGAAGTTTGGCTACCTGGAGCTGTGGTTTGGTCCCCTACCACAGCCAATGAATTTCACTTGGAAAGATTTGAGCGTGGTCATGAACTCCACAGACCTGCAGTAAGTGCTTCAATGCAGACTGTCTTCTTCTTTGCTTATATATCTCCACGCCTCTCTTCTCTAACTGGCAAAGAGAACGTAAGATAATTGCAGGAGGAAAAATCTAAAATTGTCATTCCCTGGGAGTTGAGGCACTTCTTCTCAATGGGTGAATTAACTCAGAGCAAAGGTGATAACACTTTTCTGTTGACAAGCTTTTGTGGAAGTGTATTCATTTTTATGTTGGGTTGACACTTCAGCTATGTGACAGCTCATTTAGTTGCAGTTTTGGTATTTTCTCTTGTTGGCATTTGAGCCAGATTGACCTGTAACTGCCAATTTTTGTTGAATCAGGCAGCAGAAAACAAGAATGATGTCACCAGGAGGCTCCAGGGTGATGATAGTGAAAGAGAGGTGGATGGAGTGAATGGAGCAGTGATCTGGCCTGGTAGGAACATTATGGGTATGATGATTGTTGATGAACAGCAAAACCACATGATGCGCTTACTGCAGATGCAGCAAAGGCTGACAGTTCATAACTTGGCTTTACGATCTGAACCTGCCATAAATTCAAGGTCGTTGCCTGGTCATACCATGTCTGAATATGGCCAAGTAAGGGTTTTCTCCTTGCAAAATGATTTCAGATGTTTCAAGCATTTTATGAACACCAACATGAGAGAAAATGTGGGTTGTTTGGGGGATTTGTTGAAGTGCGTGGGAGTTTTCACCCACTAGAAAAGGGATTCACAGCAATCAGCAGAGTGGAAATGTAAATTTGCAGGAGGCTCATTGGCATCTGATGATATATTTTACTACTTTGCTTTTTTGACAAAGTGAGTTCATTTAGGTTTCTATATGTTTGATGTGAGCTTTCAAGGTGACCCATGTAGTGTTGCCTTCTGAGCAATTTGGTGTGTTAATGGGCAACCCAATTTTGGCATGCAGCAGCTGCCAACAAGAAGACGAAGGACCTTGCAGTATCTATTGGGTCTTGATCATTTCAGAACCCACCCATCTGCAGATGCTGGTATTCTCCACTTCCTATCTTAATCACAGCAAGTCACCTGAATGTGCTATTGCTCTCATTTGAGATTAGGAGCCTGTCTGTGCTAGTTATACAGAAGAGAGTTCAGCTCCAGCTGGAGAGCTCAAAGTTTTAGATGGAGAATTCATTGCTCTGTTAGCATATGAAGAGAGTATGGTGAAGATAGTTGTTAAATGAGCTGCATCATTTGGCTGCAATTGACAACTTGAATGGTGGCTGGTTTAGGAGGCACTAGTGATTGCAGCCAGCAAGGAGCACAGGTATGCAGATCTGCTTATGCCAAACTTTCTGGCATTGATGCACAACCTGGGCAGGAGCTCAGAGGCTTGTGGAGTGCACTTTATGGTCCACATGGCCTTGAAATTGTTACTGTTTCCTACACCAAAGACAACATAGTTGCGACCAAGATATTAGGTAGTGTTTCTCTATTCTTCTGTGTTATTTGGTCCATTTGCTCTTTGATCTAACCTGATCAATTGGACCATGATCTCCTTTTCCTCTTTTATCTCTCTCTCTGCCTCTGTTTATAAAGCTGTAAATAGTCAGACAAATTCAGGCTGTCAACTAATTTTCAACAGACCCTTCATCGAACCCCACAAGGCTGTTGCGCCATGTGTATAAGATTTGCATGGAATGGACAAGTGCAGCAGTTGGGTCGAGCTCTGTATTTCATGTTCTTTAGTGAAAGCATCAAGGCCGAGTGGTTGGGACTCATGATTGCCTTGCAAATGGCTGTGGGTTCAATTCACCACTGGGCACTGCTAGATGTTGGCCTTGCTAGATGTTACCTACTATGTGGGCTATAGCAGGCATCATTGGACCAACTAGTCAAGGGCCCTGTGTGTATCAACAGTTTGTGCTAAATTTCTGTATCTAAATGCAGGTGATCCAAATGTCCCTGCTGGAGAAGTGACATTCCGTGCAATGCTCTCAACAGAAACCTCTGAAGTTCCTGTGGCCTTGCAAGATGTGCTAGCCTCACTAACCACAGGAACCCATGACATGAACCAGCTGGAGAAAGTGTAAGAGTATTTTTACACCAATCTCTACTTCTTGGTTTTTTAGATAATGCAAGGAGCTAGCTCTTTAGTAACACCCTTGGTGTAGTGATGGATTGCTCCCCAGTTGTTCATCAATTGATGACTGTCTTTAATCTCTGATAGTTAGCTAATCCCATGTTAACATTTTTGCAGGTACCAGGGGTTTGGACACATTGCAAATTACAACTTTTGTAATCCTCGCTGGGTGCCAGGTCATCTCCTGGTAGACTGCACAGGCCGCATGTCATTTCTGTGGGAAGATAGTATAGTCATTCAGTTCCACCGGCTTGATTTGCCATCTCTTTATACTGCTCAGAGAAGAGCTTATGCATCCTTTCAGGCCAAGGAAGAGCACCAAGTTGTTTCCTAGCAATAGAGCTCTGCACTTACATCTTCACTTGTGGCTGCTATGCTACATGTTTACGCTTACAAGTAGAACTATGGTTTTTACACACCTGGTTGTTCTATAACTGTGAAGCTTTTTTCATTTGGTGACACAATGGTTGGAAACAAGGTGTTTACTGACCTGGAAGCCAGTCTGTGAATATCAAGAATCTTCAATCAAATTCTTTCCCAAGTATCAAGTGTTGAATGGACGCTGCATGTAAATTTGTGCCCAATCACTGCTCCGGGAAGATGGTACACCAGCAGTAGGTCTTCTCTCCCACATTGCTGACAAGTACTGGGGTCTGTATTTGAACTGAGGGACATGGTTGCAGTCCTGAATGGTGGAGGTTGACAGGGCAAGTACCACATCATGCAGCACCATTGAAAGGATGTCAACAAAATTTGTGCAATGAATATTAATGGTTGCATGGTGGTCACCAGTGGTGTGCTTAAAGGATATGTTCAGGGTGCAGGAGGCCCCAACCACTACCCTACATATAGGCCTCTTTGTCTTTCAGGCATAGATGCTTGCATATATAGGGACATGCTAAAATGAAATAAAAGCTCTTTCCTTCAGAAGCTTGTTGCAGCTTGAATGAGGATACTCTTGACTTTTTTGATTAGTGATGTCTCTTGAGTGCAAGCCAACATCACGTCTGAGTCTTCCCATTGCTTCTGGAAAGGCAACAGAAACTCAGGACGCAGATTGTGTATAATGGTTTGCCCAAGTTTTTGGGAAGATTATTATATGCTTATCTACACCCA
>Ga0116227_10001137_pt1 | contig 57795 bp, 42 predicted proteins | sample S1TSphgellanicum_FD_89693 | JGI IMG/M metagenome (GOLD analysis project Ga0116227, IMG submission 89693) | Host-associated microbial communities from peat moss isolated from Minnesota, USA - S1T2_Fb - Sphagnum magellanicum MG | ecosystem: Host-associated > Plants > Peat moss > Unclassified...
ACGGCCCTTGAAAGGTTCCATTGGTTAACGGCCCTTGAAAGGTTCCATTGGTTAACGGCCCTTGAAAGGTTCCATTGGTTAACGGCCCTTGAAAGGTTCCATTGCTTGGTGGCCAATGGAAGGTGAAAGAGAAACACCTTTTCACTTCTTCCCACTTCCCCCCAACAAATTTTACTTAAACTTTCAATTTTTTTTCCTTTGACCTTAAAGTTTTATTTTACCATGGTTCTAAGCCGTTACTTACGCATTTCATTCCTTTTTCTTTGAGTTATACATTACGACTACGCATCTCGATGTAACAAGTCTTCCACACATTCATTGTTGATTTGATTTTGATTAAAGATCTGATTTTTTCCCTTTCCTTGAAATTATGGTGTCACGCATGGTCACGTTTTATGGGCCTCAAACCGCTCAAGTGAATGAAGAGCCACCTCCGGAATCATCTTTAAATTTGACACTAACGTAGCATCTTCGTGATGAATATCCCAAACCTTGAGAGGTGTGCGCTCGTCTTGAAGTTGAACCCCCTCAAGCTTGGTATTATCATATTTCTCTAAACTCACGTACCCTGGTGATCTTGTTGTAAGTCAACCCCGCTTTTAATGATGAACTTGAAATCATATGTGAAAGTTGTTACAAAACTAAAGACATTTCTATCTTCGCATGGTCTTTAGTTCCCAGCATTGGACATTATTGTTGGTTACGCGATTCAATTCGTCGACTACCTCTTAACAGCTAGGCGGACTACTTAATTCGCACCATTCGATGCCTCTTAGATTTCTTGCAGTTATGAACCATTAATATGGCATAGCCTAGAATTCAACATGTCATTATAGCTCCTCATTGAACTTGTCCATAATCTGAACAAATGTTTCATTCATTATCAACCTTTTGTCACATTATCACAATATTTATTTAATTGTTATGTTTTTTCGAATTAATTTTATGCTTATAGGCGTGAATATTGTTTTATCTCTATTGGGCCTTTCATTGACACCTTTCAACAGCTTCATGAATCTCAAACATCTTTGCTACTCACTAAATGCTAAAACAAGACCAATGTTTTGCTAAACACCATGAATTTTGATGTTTGCTTCTACCCCCAACCCCCTAGAGATTTTTCATTTCTAATTATGCAACTAAGGTTTTAAAACTATGGTTACCAAACTTTTTACTAAAGAAAAGAACTAACTTAACATCTTATTCACTAATATTGTATTTCGAAAAAGGAAACACCCTCTGTGCAACCATGAACATTCATCATTCCTTATTCTAGCTTGAAGTTGCCAAAAACCCCTAATAACCTTACCACACTTGAATACCCCTCATGTAATTTTTAAAAATTGAAACTACCGCACATGGTTGTGTCAGTATGGCTCACAAACTTAGGACATAATCTCCTTTCCATCCCCCATGTGAAATTTCTGCGATGAATCCTTGTCAATAAACTAGTTTGTTATATGTTTTGAATGGAATCAACTGCCACCATTGGAATGACAACATTCTGAGCATGTTGGTCATCTTTTGAATGACAACCTTTATATGTTGCCATCCTTTTGATAAATTGTTGAACATGCTTCGTGCATTATATTTTCCAACTCAAAGAAATCTAGTAATACGCCCTGCTAGATTAGGTTCTATAAAATCTTTGGAAGTAGAATTCATTGGTATTCCAAACCTCTATGTGAAGTTTGATGGAACCATTCCATTGCAAAAAAATTTGCACATCTTGTATCTAACCTCTCTAGGTTAAGATTATTGTTTTCTTGGACAGATTCAACAACAATAGCAAGAGCATTGTGCACAACCTCTCTTTGTCATTGTCTACACCTCCTTTGCCTCTCATTTTGGGCCAATTTTCTTGCAGCTTCTTATCCCAAACATGTACGAGTGGCTTCACCATCCCGTGATCCATTTTCAGTGTGCACCATATGTAAATCACTAGTTCAGTCTAAGAAACAAGATCACACTTTCAAATTAAAAACCAAATGCTTCACCATGTACGGATTAGCTTCTGTACAACTTATGCTAAAGTAGGCAATGATCAAATAGGGAGAATATTAGAAAACTATAAAATTATTGAAATCAGACTACAACCTAATCCATTTCAAATGAATGATTGAACCCTGAAAACCAGACCCTAAAACCAAACACTGAAATGAGTAGTTGAACTTCATTTCCTATTTGACAATGAAACTTGTGATGAACATAAAGTGTAACTTAATCATATAGTCAGAAAGTAAGTACCTAATCACAGTAGACGTTTTTAATGCACTCAAGGATTTTAACAAGGTTAGGGCATTTTTACACGTTGATGGCTCAATCTGACATTGACAGGCAATGAATGACCATACCAACCATGCCCAGTATCAAAAAGAGTTCAGAAATAAACCTATGCAACATGTGCCATGAAGGTCAGTCCTCTCTCCCATTTGTGTACACGATATTCTGGTTAAACAATCTGTTATCCCAGGCAGAATGTGTTGGTGATGTGAGAACATGATAAACAACTAGACAAAAATTTACATGTTGATTTTCTGTTGCATGAAAAGAAGCAACGGAAAGACTTAGTCATACTATCTATGGTTTGAGGGTTGGCAGTGGGCAATAAAAACCCCAATAAATCAAGGCATTTGTTTGAGTGTGGTCCATGTCCCATGAAAGTAGAGGGTGCCAGGCAGAAAAGTCATGGCCCCCAGCTCCATGACTTCATGATACAACCTAATTATCCATGCGATGTGCTCCAATGTGATTATTACATCTTGTGACTCCTACAAATTTACATTTTGATTTTACCAGTCTGTGCCAAAGGATACAAATGGATATAAAACCCACATTTGATAGTAGGTCGGCACCAACCCTGATTGCTCAAGTCAGATTTTCTGGAACAAGACTGGATGATTTCTTGGCAATCTTTAACCAGAATATACAAGGCTACAGTTGCCGATGGAAGCAATGACACAGCTAGAAGGAAGGAGCTACATTAATAAGAGGCACCAGTTACACTGTGCAAGAATCACCTATCTGACTTGAAAATGCCTGCTCCTTTACTGGTAACCTTGTGCAAACTGACAGTGACTAATTACATTGTCTGTGTGCAAATCTCTTTAAAATACAATCAATGACATTTGGCCTTCCCTCCATGCATTGTAGTGGTTATGCATATCCAAGAGGCCATAAGCATTGCACCTTGAGTGTTATCTGCTGAGAGCTTTGGCACAAAAATAATCATGGAAAGTAGGCCAAAGGGTTTGAGTAAATATGAGCACAGTAATAGAATGGAATAGGATGCTTTTTGATAAGTTCATTCCAGCTATCATTGAATGGATATTTCAGATGCCCATTATAAAGTAGGTACATGTGATCCCCCCCCTAAGAGTGAAATAGCCTAGTGCACACAAAAATTATTGGATCATGGACTCTCATCTCCTTGCAGAAATTGTCAACTAATTCTGCAATCAGAAGAGAAATTGGACATGTAATTCTTAAAACCTGAACAATTATAAAACCAAACCCAAAGCCAAAATAAGTGTAACAGAAGAAGAATCACATGGCACAATGGGCTAACTTGGGTTACCAATCTTGCCCAAAGACTCTGAAGTCCTTTGGTTCCCATACATTACATGGCTATTAACCAACTAACTCCAAAACAGCTGGGTAAAATCTAACATGCACCTATGGGTATATCACAAAGAATTCCTGCAAGAAATAACCACAAGGGCTCTGGCATAATGCATAAAAGCCTAAATGAAAAAGCCTACTATGTCTAGTTGATCCAATGTGGCAATCACTGTTGCATTTTGAGTGGGTATCAGTATCCCTTGCCATCCCAATAAGAAAACAAAAAAAAAGGTAAAAGTGGCTCCAACATACAGTTTGAACAACAAGAAATATAAGAAAAACATCCTGTGCCATGGAAAGTTTGAACTTGATTTTCCTCCAAGAGTGATCTTCATGAAGTTCTGGTCGTAGATAAAATTGTGCTTTATATGTGGTGCAGTGTGAAAATGCAAAACCCTCCTGCATCAATAGATCATCCAACCTTTTAGTTCTCAATAGAGTGCATGTGACTAGTGTAGAAATCACTTGACAACATGGTAATACCACCTTGCTCCACACTTTGAAATTATGTCTGTGACTTAATTATTGACAAATGCCGCTACCTGTGGACTTGTTTTGTAGTCAACTGTTGCATCCAATCGTTATCTCCTTGAACGCGCCAGAGAGCAACATTCTGCCACTGATCTCTGGCAGGAGGGAAAGAGAAGTTCATGGGAACTGTAAACCCTAAACCCAGTAGCTTGAAAGATGAGAGAAACATCATGCCATTAGGTCTCTGGACGGGGAAGAGAATTCCATGGAAACCCTAAATCCAAGACTGTGAAAGTTGAGACAACATTCTGCCAATGGTCTCTGGTAGGAAGGAGGAGAATTGCATGGAACCCTAGACCCAATACCTTAGAAGTTGATAGAGACAATCTGCCATTGGTCTCTGGCAGGGGGGAACAGAATTTTGTCAATTCAAATGGCCCTTATAGGGGTACTTTTTCTGATGGTCAATTTCCCACCAAAATTTCACTGTTTTAATGTTCCCCTTCCCTTGGCAAAAGTCTCAGGCATCTTCAAAAAAAAAATCTAAAGTTAAAAGAGTTCTTTAAGGGTTCCTACTGGCTAACCCTAATTTCTTGGCCAAAATGTGACATTCTTGAAATATTTGGTTTAGGAATTATGTAGGAACATAAAAACTTTTCCAAATGATGATTATTTTGCACCATTAGAATATTCATGAACTGCATTATGTAGAAATATAAATAAATTTGCAAAATGTCATAGTATGAAATCAGAAATGGATCCTGAATTCAACCTTTTTAAGGAAATTAGGTTGTGGTATTCCTAATGGTACCACCCAATTGTACTTATTCCCAAATGGTGTAAGTCCATAATGTACAAAATTTTACTAACACAAGAAGAAATGATGATTGATCTAAAGTGTCACTACCTCAATTGCATCAATAATGTAATCTAACACTTCTAACCTAAGTTCATATGATGCAAAGTTGCCTTTAACAAAATGCATTATGGGTGGCATGACAAACATGCATGCAACTATCAAATGTGAATATATATAGGTCAAGGGTTTGTCATCTCGAACAATGTAAGTATGACTACACATTTGTAGGTTCTCACATTATGAGAAGCTACATTAAAGGGGGCCAAGATTATTGTCACATTGTATTTTATTCAGGGGTCCCATGTTTGAACTTCAACCATGTCATTATTATGAAAGATTTCTAGAATGTTTTTGCATATTATGATAAGTCAAAACCCAAAGAAATCAAATGCTAAAGAAACTACACTATTTATTTTATATGATGTGATGTTACAATATATTTGTGCCGAAAATATATGTCATAACATACTAAAATTTGCAAATAATTTAGGAAGTGATTGAAATAATTTTAAATCTTTATCAAATTTATAACATTTATTAAACATTGTGATTCCATACAATTGGCATATGTAAAAACGGGCAAAGAGGAGCCAACAACAACCTCTTAAGTCATCACGACTAGTCCTGAAAAGATGATGTGGCAACACAGGATTGGATGAAAAGTCTTGAAATAATGCTAAACAATAGTGCTTAAACAATGTTTTTACACTATTTCACTATGCTAAAAAACACTAGTTACGAACTTTAAAATGTGTTGAAAGGTATACTATAGTTATTGAATTACTTTCAAACTTATCTAGATACTATATTAATATATTAAAAATGTCTTCATATAAATACAACATTAATTTAGTTTATGAAACTTATGAACATTAAAACAAAAGATTGGTTACGAAAAAATTGGCTCCTATTTGCTTGGTTTTACCCAAATAAGTTTGTGATCAATGTGAAGAGTCTAAGAATTATCATATCACAAATGAGTGCTTTTCAGGGTGATGACCATAAGTATGTGATAAATTAACATTTTGACAAACAATCACTTTCAAATGGAAAATGACAAGATATGTGAGATGGGACATTTTAAAAATTTTCATTTAAAACATTTTTTGATTGATATCAAACCAAAACCTAGTGTTATCCAAAAAAGGAAATAGGTTTTATTATATTACAAATACCATAAATATATTCATTATTCCTTGAATTTAATCTTTTAAATTTATTTATTTTTCAAATAACATTAATTAACATTAACTTTGTGAAAATCAAAATATCAAGCCTAAACACCAAAGGGCGAAAACACACTATGCAATCCCTTTTTAGGTGTCACACTTATAGTTTTTCTTGCATCTCTTTAAAACTTGAATATAAAATGTTAATATTTTCATTGAAATATCAAGAAAGGGACTCACATATGTAATTTTAATAGAGTTGACGTTTTAAAAATGGAAAAAAACACGTCAAAATCAAAATGAGTAATAGACATTTGAATCTTGGCAACAAACTTTGTCACACCTTACAAAACTCATGGATATGGACTTTTATTTTATAATGTGTTAATCTAATGTGTTTGAAACTTTGGGATATTAGATGAATTATGTTTAAGAAACTAAAGATCCATTAAATGAATGGACTATGATTTTAATTTATTATGTTATGAACTTTTCAAAATCTGAAAAACTATAATTATTTTAAAAGCCTCGTTAAGCATTTTAAAATATTTGCTTCTAATTTTTTTCTTTTATGATATTTTTTATATGTCTTGTAACATCATGACTTGAAATTGGAAATGGAAGAAAATGTTACTTTCAATATAATCTAAATATTCATTTAATTTAAGTCAATTTTCAATTACACTAAAAAATGACTTTGAAAAGGAACTTTAATCTGTAAAACTTTATCCACTATAGTGTGCTTTCACTGCAAAAATGAAACCCAAAATTAAATGCAACAAATTTTTCAAGCATATATTTTATGCACATGTTATGAAATTACCCAAGTTGGCCCCCCTCGTAATATGCTTTCACCCCATACCATTTCCTTTCAACAGATAATCCCTTTCAACATATTCATGAATTACCCCACAAATTTGTGAAGGACTCCTACAACTTGTATACAATTTTATCCATTAATAATAACCAAAATTATCCGTCATTATCACTAACAGCAATGATAACAACATTCTATTATCTTTGACACATAATACATCAATTATCCACTCACCATCAATACCTCATTCTATCTCTTCATCTAGGTCAAACATCATTATTAAAAGATTTCAACTTTTTCAATGACTGTGGATGAACATGGAGTTCATTCTCACAACTTTCAGCAATAATCCTATCAATACAAACAACACAAAAACATGAAATGTTTTGAAATTGAATAAAGGTTGGCTCCTTGTGAAAAATGTTAAGTGTATCTAGTGCATGCTGCAACTACCACGAATAGTTTCACAATCATATCATTTATATTTGTCCGCCTAACCAACCTCCACATTCCAAAAGAACTTGTTAACATGTCTCCATACATTTGGATGAACAACATGGTATTTGTTCCTTTCAATCATCAAAAACTTACAAATTATTTCTTTTACGTTTTATAGTTTTTCCCTTGAGGTTTGATTTGCTCCTTTCTTGCTTTCCTTTTCAATAGAACTCTAGTTCCATCAACTTTCCCTTTACCATGGCTAGTTGCAAAAAAATTCCAAATCATCTCACAACATGTTGGTAACCTTGTAAGCACTGTCGAAGAACAATATCGAAAACAAAGTATCAAGCTTTTGCTAACTTAAATTGGCTAGTGCACCCATCATTCCAAACATAATGCACTTTTGGGAAACAACCTTACTATTTCAAATGGCACTAATATAACATGAAGGCATGTTGTACAAATAATTAAAACATCATGCATTATGTGATTTGACACATAGTAATGGACCTCTCTCAACATTCCAAACCCATTTTTTTGAAATGTGACCTATAGTTAACTTCATGTAACAAATCTAAACCATAATGGTTATTTGAAAATTGTGCCAATGCATGTTTTGAATTTCATTATGCACCTTCATTGGACAGTTCTTAGATTTGAGTCAACACATGAAATAATGCACCCTTTAGGCAAGGTCTCCATAGTTCTTTCAATTATACATCTTGCCACATGGCTAAAAAGTTGTGCAACACAAACCTTTCTAATCATGGTTTCAAGTAAGCTATGAATTCCCTAGGTGGTGTCTCATGGTATTTAATCTTTGATGTTTTTTTCCCCCCCTCTTTTATTTGACCCACAATCTCATAACCTATGCTTCACCACCTTATGAAATCATTTGAAGAAAGTTCCCATGAGCACAACCGAAATGATTTCACACCACAACAAACACACTCACCCATAATACATCATAAATGATGCCTTTGTGCATCTGGTTCCTCCTCACACATAATGGATGTTTATAGATCTAGAAGGCCACTAAAATGTTGTGCAATGGATCCAATGTTGTGCATGACAACTAGAAAACTACCAAACATTTACATTTGAAATGCAAATGTCAATACAAGAACACATACAATTGTATGTATCCATGCCTTGCTTGTTCTCATGTCATTGAAACTTTGAAGAAGCTCCTTTAATTCTTGATAGTATCTACAACATGTATTCCAAGTTTTCAACCTTCAAACCTTCCAAGGTTTGAGTGATTGGAATGCGATCAACATGATAAAGCATCGAAGTAAATAACTTTAAACATAATGAAAAATTCCAATTGCATCACACTTGCAAGGAAGTAACACATTGGTTAACATATCTATAGAAAATGCTAACAATATTAAACCATTGAATAGTAGTTATTAAGTACCTTGGCCTAAACAAATCAAGCTACATTAAATGAGGTGCCAACAACCTCTATCCTTGGGAAACACTTAAATTACACCTTGCCATTATTAAAGCACCAATAAATAAACCCTTGATCTATTGACTACAAAAACACTTATGCACATTGCCATTAACATTAAGATGTTCAACAATAATGCCTCTAGAAACCTTACAACAACAAAGGATGCATCAAACATTAGAGAAGTAATCCTGGAAAAAAATCTTAATTCTTGTTGAAGAATTTATGATAACTTCATGGTGTACAAAAGTTTCTAAGCACCTTGATTATGAAGATTAATGATGAACTACAATCATAGACTAAAGATCCACTTGGTAGATGGTCGACACCTTATAGGCCAACTATATTGGGACAAAGTAATTTGCTTGATTATTGAAGTCCACAATGAGAACATTTGTTTAAATGTCCTAAATTGTTTCAATTATTGAAATTCCTATTATTTTCCTTACACCATAACAATTACTATATGTTTTCTTTAGGATATGTAATACATAAATGTAATAACACTAAAAGCTTAAAAGTTTTTGTAAATTCCAATCCAAAAAAAATAATTAAAACCATCTTGGTTTCAATTCCACAAATAAATGGAACTAGGAATTTAGTTCCAAATCCAAATCTTTAAAATAATAAATTTTTATTTAGGTTCTAAAAACATGTTAATGCCACTACAACCCTCTATTAGTATTTAACACATGCAATGTGCATGTAATTTGATGTAATTAGATTATTACTTATGTAATTACCTAAGGGTTAAGATTGGTAATTTATTTAATGATTTGATTTCATAATTTAATTATGGTTTGGTCATAGTTTCAATTAATGTGCTTTGATTCACACATGATAATTCATATGGAAAATCTTTGTCACATTAAAGTGCATTAACTTACACATGATAATTCATGTAAAAAGTCTTTCCACATTGATGTGCATGTTGAATCATATGGGGAGCCATGTGATGTGTAAACTTTAGGAAATTTCTTATTCCTTTTGAATAATATATAAGTGAGTGTTTGTGACCTTTGGAAACACTTTTATTTAAGGAGAATAACTTGTTATATGAATGTAAAGTTTTATGGAATATAATTGTGAAGGGAATTAAGATTTTTGTCTTCAAAAGTTTTAGCATAGTTTATGATTAAGTGAAATCCATGGTAAAAGAATGGTGTGACATAATAATTCCACATAGAATATAGAAAGGTGAAATGATATTGTGTAAATAAGAATATAAATTTTCATAGTTATGTAATAAACATACATAGTTTTAGTCCTATACCCACTTGTTGGTTTACATCTTTTGGTTTTGTAACCAAGACCCAAGTCTATGTTATTTATGTTGTGAAACTTAATTTTGTTAATAAAAGTTTGGTAAAAAAGAACAAATTATTTGTTTTGTTTTAGAACGTGAGATGCAAGATGATTTGTTATCCTTGAATCATGGACAAAAGTGAGAACATGGGTCAAAGAGGTTCAACTTATAACGATGTAAATTACGAAAGGCAAGCCAAGTTGATTTTGATGCACAATTGAATTCATAAAATAACATCATGAAGATCATAAACATGAGTCATTATGTTTGACCCCAAGTTTGTTTTTGGATTTAACATGTAATCCTAAGCATGAATTGGAATTAGATTTATGGGAATCTGAAAAATTTTGCAAAAAAAAATACAGGTAAAAAAGGAAAAGAAAATGGCATGTGTCAAGCCATATGAAATAACATAAATAGAAGGTCTACAAAAAATAACATGTATTCATAAATAAGTTCATACTTGTTGGACCTTGTTGAAACCTTGAAACTTTTTAGTTTCTAATGTAAAAAATGTTATAAGTCTTGAAAAGAATGGAAATAAATATATGTTTTATTTCTAGGACTAATGTTTTAAATAAAACATTAATGTCAATGTTAGGAAAAGCTTTTAATTCCCCTATCACAAAGTTTCCAAAAGATAGGTTGTTCCCATCATTGACATTAGGAATTGTTGGGCCAAGTTCACATGTTGGAAAACTTGTTGAGAGACTTGTCAAATAGCCTAAAACTATAGGTGAACCAAAAGTGTTAGTGTCACAACTACGTAAACAATGGGAAAAACTTAAACCCCAACCTAACCTTGAACTTGCAAGGCAACACTAAAAGGTGATCGCACCAGAACAACATTTACTCATCTAGCTTATCAAGAAAGATGCAATTCCAGACTATGTTAGAACCAATAACTTGCATGTCATGTGTAGTGGAGGCATCATTGATACTCATGATGGTTGTGATCTTGTAAATGTTGTCTCTCAATTTAGGAATTTAAATAGGATGAAGATGTTTGGTCCTTTTAGATAATTACACTAAAAAAATAACGAAAATTTTATCATGAAGAAAGATTGTGAAAGTTAAGTGATAGTTAATTAAAGGGAATTAATTAACTTGGTGTGTGTTTTATTTTTTAGAAGAAAATAATAATAATCAACATGGTTGCTTTAATTTTTAAGGGAAGCAAGGATGAAGACCCTGAAATATTTTTAAGGGAATATAAAAAAACTTCTATTGATATTGGGCTTAAAACAACTATAAAATGGTTTAATTTCTTTCTTGAATTCTTAGAGGGTACAACATTGCATCGGTTTAAACGATAAAAAATAATAATAAAGGGATCATGGAATGACATAATTTAGGCCCTTGTGAAAGAATTTTCTATGAAGAATGTTTATCAAAACTTAATATTTAAACTGAATCAACTAAAACATGGGGCTTTAGAGTTAATGAAAAAATATAAGTAAAGAACAAAGACATTGTACAATAAACTCTAGGGGTGTTTTAGGGCACAAGGCCATGAAAAAATTAATCTGATTTTTGTTGGAATCAATGCATTGGTGTTAGAACATTTCACCATTAGTTTGTTATTGGAGTTCCAACAACAAATGAGAAATGAACAAATGGAAATGTTTGATGAAGTGGCGGAGGTGGTTGAAAAGAAAGAAGAAAACATGGAGGAAGTTCCACGACCAACTATGCAATCCATAGCAAATGTAATTCAATTTTTGATTGAACTAGAACCGTGAAAACATTTAGAAGTAAACTCTCACATGGAGTTAGCCATGGAGCAAATGATAAATCAAATGAATCAATTGAACCTCCATTTACTATAACCAAGGGTTAACAAAAGCAAAAACTTGGAGAAGGACCTATCAATAGTTCAATGTTATAAGTGTTGTGAAATGGGACATTATTTAAGAGAATGTCTAAACTTGCTTACTTTGCGTACTAAAAAAAATGTGAGTTTTTTTATTTGAAAATTTTCTGTAGAAGATGTGGTGGATGTCAAGGCACAAATTAAACGATCGGTGGAGAACATTATTCATCCCATTCCACCAAAATTGTCCTAATTCACTTTGGATTTACTAAATTTTGAATGAATTTGGACATTTTTATCATAATGAAATTAGTCAGCCCTCTAATGAACGGGGACCAATTACTATGAATAGTGAATTGATCCACTAGTTTCTAGTGAAACAAAATTACTTTCAAGTGAAATACAAATTTACCAAGCCATTTCACTTGCTAGTTAATTAATTAAGTAACATGGAAATCAAGTAAATTTAAATTATCTAATATGTAATGTAATATTTAATATTATTAATAATTTCATAATTTTTTTAACCTATGAATTATTGACATGTGCCATTCACTACCTATGTTAGGTTTAAAACCTAACCTATGTACATAGGTCATGTAATCAATTTAAATAGGCATTTACTTTAAGGAACTACGTAAAAATATATTCATTTAATTTACCATTGTTAACTACAAACACACCATTTGTGAGGTTTGATTTTTTGACCTCTAAGATGGAGGCAAACACCCCTACCATCAAGCCACCACATTTGTTATGGTAATGTAGTATGCATTTTGTTTATTAAATGCTTCATTTTAAACATTACAAAAACATAAACTTTGAAAATTCATATTTTATTTAGATTTTGTCCAAATGAAATGATTAAAATTTAATTAATTTTTTTTCAATAATGTACATAATTACATTTATTCCCTTTTAAAAGTGTAAAATCATTTGAACAAATGTTTTTTTGAATATCACTATTCAATAACATTTCAATGACCATTTTTTTGAAAAAGAAAATGTTTAATAAATGGATAAGATTTTTGCTAATATAATAATAATACCCATGTTAGGCTATTTTCAACTATTCTAAAGTTTTTTTTCATTGTTTTAAGTTATTTCACCCTACATTATTTACGACTATTTATGGTTATTCTTAGTTATTTTTAATTATTTCATCTTAAATTATTTTTTGTTATTTTAAGTTACTTTTGGTTATTTTATGTTATTTTAAACTATTTTAGGCTATTTCACCTTAGGTTATTTTCAATTATTGCAATTTTTCTTTTGTTATTTTATGTTATTGTAGGCTATTTCATTTTAGGTTATTTATGGTTATTATAAGTTACTTTTGGTTATTTTAAGTTATTTCATTTTAAATTATTTTTGGCCATATGAAGCTATTATTGGTTATTTTTTGTTGTTGAAGATTATTTCACTTTATGTTATTATAGTTTATATTACCATAAACTATTTGTGGTTATTTTATTGGTGGCTATTAATGGTTTATTTTAAATTATTTTAAATTAATATATTTAGGATAAAATAATTTATAACGACATAAAATAGAATGACCTTGAATAACCTAAAATATAACTTGAAATATCATATATTAAATTAAAATAAATAATTTAAGGTATAACTTAAAGTAAAAAAAACTAACTATGATATTTTTAAATAAAATAACATACAAGAATTTAGGGTATAATAATTTATAATAGATTATGATAATTTAGGGTATAAGTTAAAATAACTAAAGTAACTTAAAATAATATAAAATATATCATAAAATAACATAGGGTATCTAAAACAACATAAAAATAAACTTATTTACCACAATAAATTATAATAGTGAATTATGTTAACTAGTAATGAAACACAATGTTTACATAGTAATATTATAGTGAAATAACTTTAACCAAGGTGAAATCATTAGAGTGCAATGAACTTATTTCCTTTTTAAGGTTCCATAGTGATTTAGATGAATGAACTAAACCCCACTTTTGTATTAATATCCTAACATAAATGTTAAAAGGTTTAAGGAGATAATAAAAGCACTTAAAGAAAAAAAAAATAATCAAAGGGGAAGTTTTGGATACCAAGACTTTTTAATTTTCAGAAATTTTGGTTTTTATTCGATGGTGAAAGATGTGGGATCATAGAATGAAGACATCACCACTGGACAATTGGTGGCAATGGTGCCATCAATTCAAAAGGAATTGAAGAAAGGGTTATCAGTACCTAAAATCCCAAACGTACCCACACCTTTGAATGCCATAATAACTAAGTTTGAAGGTGATCCAATCATTGATGTGTAATGTAATGGATTAATGTTACGCAAAGTGTTGGTGGATGGAAGGGTAGGATCAATGTCATGATAATCTTTGCAATGAAATACTTAGGGTTGAGAATTGATAAATCGACCTCAATAACCCTAAAAAATGGCTAACAAACGAGTTGTTAAACTAAAAGGAATAATTAACAATGTTGCAATCACTGTAATGAGGGTTTCCACCATTATGGATTTCTTGTGGTACTAAAGGAAAATGGGGCTCATTTAATGATACAAGGTAGGCCTTGGTTAACAAAGTCACATGCAAATAACTATTGGGGTGAAGGATACATGACCATTGGAGTTCATCCCAATTGACAAAAAAGTTCCATTTGTAAACTTTGTGGAGAGTTTTGGAAGAACGAGTGAGTATGATGATGAATAAAAAACAAACCATAGCTTTAATTCTAAAGGGATTTACACATATGATTCAAATGAAAAGGAAGTGGGGTTATATGCTTTGGAAACAATCCCCAAGGTTGGAGCTTTGTCTCAAGTAAATCAAAAAATTTGAAGGGATAATGACCATTCAACTCCACATGTGTTGACATAAAGAAAAATTATGGAACGAATGAACAAGATTCAATTGGGATAATGACTTTCACCTTGAGGAAAGAAAGCAATATGAAGATTTACTGAGTAAATATATCCATTTATTTACTGTCAGTTACAAGGACCTTAGGGAAGTCACCATGAAACAACACAAAATTGAGTTGTTACCAAATGCCAAATTGGTTAGGATTTAACAAGGGAGGTGGAATCCAAAAAACACTGTAATGGTGCAGGAAGAACTTAATAAACTGTTGGAAGTAGGGTTCTTTAAACCTATGGAGATAACCAAATGGGTTTTTCCTATGGTATTGGCCTTAAAGAAAAATGGCAAGTTAAAGGTATGTGTCAACTACAAAGCTTTAAACAATGTAATTAAAAAAGACCAATAACCTTTGCCATTTTGTGAAAAAAAATTGGAAAAATGTAGTAGGGCATGAGATGTACACATTTGGAAATGGGTATAGGGGTTATAATCAAGTGAAAATTACTCCACAAGATCAATTGAAAACCACATTCACCACACCATGGAGAAGATTTTGTTACATAGTAATGTTTTTTGGTTCGTGCAATGCTCTCGGGACATTTCAACATTTGATGAACAAGGTCGTTGATCCATTCTTGGCCTTTTTTCTATGAGTTTTCATTGACGACTTTGGAGTTTATAGTGATAGAACTTCTCACCTTACCAAACTTGAGTTAGTCTTTCAACACTTGAATGGTTAAGGAATGACTTTGAACCCAAAGAAAATCACAATTGGTTTTTCAAAAAGGAAGATGGTTGAGCACATTATGTTAAAGGATGGGGTAGCCATAGATCCCGAAAAGTTTGATAAGATTTCAAAGCTTCCTTTTGCCACCACAAAAAAACCCTTCGAGGTTTTATGGGGATGGTGGGTTATTATTGAAGGTTCATACACATGTTTGTGGCCAAAGCACGTCCTTTAACACAATTTTTGCGAAAAGATGCACCTACACCAATGGAGGATGAAGCATCAAAACATGCATTTGAATAACTCAGATTAATTCTTCAAGCTACCAATCCTTTGAACTCCAAATTGGAACAAACCATTTTTAATATATTGTGATGCATTTGGAAAAATAGTGGGGAGCACATTATCCTAATTGGATGAAAATTGGCATGACCATCCCATTCATTTTACTAACAAGTAATTAATTTCAACAAAAAAAATTTATATTATGACTGAGCTGGAAGGTCCTATAGTAATTTTCTTTTTAAAGAAGTTTCGCCATTACTTGTTGGGTTATAAGGCCAAAATTGTGACAGATCACAATGCCTTCACCTACTTGGTCAACAAGTCCCCCAAGTGGTTAATTTGCTAAATGGTTGCTATTAATGGGAAAATTTGACTTTAACATTGTCCATTGCCCATGAAGGTAGCATGGTAATGTTGGTGGCCTTACAAGGGCATATGAAGGAGTGAATGATGTTTTAAAGCATGATGACTTTCCAAATGCAACAACAATGACCATCAATGCAAAAGAAGCACCAAAGGAATATTAAAAAATTATTTAATACTTGGATGGTTTCCAATTAAAACCACAAAGGTGGTGCAAACACAAATTGTGCACAAGAGTCAAAATTACTTAATAATAAGGGACCAACTTTACTTCTAAGGGAAAGGATGGTGTTTTGCGATGAACCATTAGAAAAGGTGAAGCCTCACATCTTTTGTACGAATTTCATGATGGGTTTTATGGAGGCCATTTTGCAGGACAAATCACAACAGAAAAGATTTTAAAAACAAGTTATTACTAGCCCACCCTTTTTGAAAATGCCCATGATTATTACAGAAGTTGTGATGTATGTCAAGCTTAACATTTTATCTACTATGAGTGGCCCTTTACACCCCATACCACCTTTGGGACCTTTTGAAAAATGGGGAATTAATTTTATGGGGCCATTATTAGTGACTAGGAGAGGGCATCAATTCATTATGGTTGTCATAGACTATTTCACAAAGTTTATAGAAGTACATGCCTTGAAATCCCTCAATGAAATAAAAAATAACATGATTTCTGTATGAATGAGTCTTTATCCAATTTAGGACACCACTCAAAATTATTTTTAATAATGGTCCCAATTTTTGAACGAGGTTGTGGAAAACTTGTTAGCATGCCTTGTAATGAAACATAGGTTTACCACTATGTATAAGCTTAACACCAATGGCCTAATAGAAACAACCAATAAAACATTATGTTCCATGATGACAAAATAGACTAAGGTTTATGTAAACATTTGTGATTAGGATTTTAAGATCCACCACATTGTGTGGGTTTACAACACCACATACAAAATTGCCACAGGGTATTCACCTTTTCATTTAACTTATGGGACGGAGGCTCTCTTACCCATTGAATTAAAAGTAATGACCTTAAGCACTGCCAAAATGATGAAGCTTCCCTTGGATGAATCCCAATGCCATTGATTGTTGTAACTTAATGAATTGGACAATTTGCAATTAAAAGTCGACCAATCCATTGAGGTCATGTAAGTTGAACAAAGTAATTTTTTTGATAAGAAGGTAAAAAAGAGGGAGTTCAAAGAAGGTGACCTTGTTATGACGTTTGACATTCGACATCATCATAAGGTTTACAGAAAATTGTTACCCAAATGGTTTTCACCTTTTGTCATTAGGAAGGTGTTTATAAATAATGGACCTTATGAGCTCAAAAATGTTGATGACTCACCATATCTAGATCGCATTAATCATGACAAATCGAAAAAAAAATTAGATATGTGATTCTAAAGACAAAATCTAAAATGAGTTTGAGAGTGATGTAACTTGATGTAATTGCTTAAAAATTAAATTTGGTAATCTACTTGGTGATTGGATTTAATGTGCATGTTGAATCATATGGGGAACCATGTGATGTGTAAATTTTAGAAAATTTATTATTTAGTTTCATTTTGGTTAACATATAAATGAATGTTTGTGACCTTTAGAGACCTTCACTTGAGGAGAATAAGTTGTATGAGTGCAAAGTTTTATAGAATGGAATTATGAAAAAAATTGAAATTTTAGTCTTCAAAAGTTGTGGCGTAGTTTATGATTGTGTGAAATCCATGGTAAAAAAATGATGTGACACAATAATTACACATAGAATATAAAAAAGTGAAATGATATTTGTGTAAACAAAAGCATAAATTTTCATAACTATGTAATAAATATACATAATTTCAGTCCTATACATGCTTGTTGATTTACATGCATTGTGTAATTCCTCCCCCCCATGCCCACCCATGAACCTGAAAGGATGGATTGTACAAAGTAAGAGACTATTTAACTCTCACCACCTAGGCTATTCATTGTAGTTGGCCAATGAGAAACAATTGTGTCTTGCTAAAGGTGATCTTGCTAGGCACTACAAAAATGTGCATTTTGATGAGCACAAACAAGATGCAGAGTGTTTTTCTAAAAATCTTCATCCAGAACTTGAAAGTACTATAAAGACCACTTTAATGCTACAATTAGGCATGCTAGGGAAAAGAAAAAGGCAATTATCACTGGACAATAAACCATCGTACGGAATCTTTTGAAACCTATGGTCTGATATTCCATTACTAAGGGTAAGATTGCCCAAGCTTTTGGGATTTTTTTTCCATATGCAGGTGGTAGGGTCACAAGGCCATGGGTCTTTCTCCCACCCTTTTTTCTAAAAAATAATCCATGCCATAGTTTATGGCCAGTGGTCATAGCCTTTTTGCTATTCCATAGATGTGAGCATCACACAACCCCTTTGATGGGCCTATGCCTATTTTACTACCTACTTTTTTCTTTTTTTAAAGTGTGAAGCATGAGAGATCCTTTTAACCCCATTTCCCGAAAATGAACTTCTATCAATTATCTCAAACTTTCATATCGATGTTAAATTCTAAGGCAATCCAAAGAAGAATGTCATCCCAAGCAATCTTCACATATGAATTGGTAAGCTGCCTCCATGTCATTTCTTCATCTCCACTCTATATGTTATGACTTATGACCATGTTTTGGAATGACTTCTAAGTTGGGCCGTGGGATAGAAAAGCACTTTTGGACTGGAGGGTGACACAAATCCCATTCGCCTCTTTGGTGGGGAAGTGACTTTTGGGACTGATTATCTGTGTCATTCCACTCACCTAAAAAAATTAAAATGAGAACCAATTAGGACCTTTAAGAGTTGGGGTTGATAGGTTTGTGAAGGTGTTTGGAGAGCAATAGAAAATGGCATTTATATGGTCTTCTTCAGGTAGACCATGCAATTACGCATGTGAGATTTTCAACATGAAGATTCCATGAAATAGCTTGCTGATGAATTCATGTGGTAGGGTATGTATTTGTCGTGTATACCAAGGATTGACACCCTCTAGGCTCTTACATGCTGGAAAATACAATATTGGCTATGTATAGAGGAGACAAAGAGAAGAAAACCATAAAGATCAAAGCAACTGGTCAAGACATTCTCTCATTTAGCAGCATGCTTGACAGCTGAAACAAAGTATTGTCTAGAGGCTAGACCAATAGAAACCAGAGTGACTTGTCAATTATTATACCCTTTAATTCAAGTTTGAACAAAATCATGAGGCCGTGTTATAACACGGTTAGATAAGTTGAATGCAAAATAATTTTGATGAAATAAAAAGTGGTCTAAAGAGAACACCCAGGGCTCCAATTATCATCTGGCACAAATTGATTCCTAGTTGGAGCCTATATTCTGCACCCAAAAACCTACACACCTATGCAAAGTCTCTTCACTAGTTCAGAACAAATCAACAAAAGAAAACAAGGGCTTGGCAGAATGTGGGTTCCTTGCTTTTTGGGATACCGATCTACGCTTTTTGGTCTTGAAGCGGTTTGGTCTAGAAATCCCAAGGCCCGGGGCACTACTGAAATAAGGGTGCATGAGCCAACAGTCAAGGGCAAAGCCTGATTTCAGTAATGGCCTCACCCACAGGCTTTATCCAATACAAAAGTCAATGCAGCCTTTAGATAGCAAGGGACCGGAGCACGGTACCTTGCAAGAAGGCCCCCCAAGACCGCAAACCTCACTCTAAATGTTGTACTTAGCCCCCTATTCATCATATAAAGTGCCGTACTCTGGAACTAAGAAAATTTAACCAGGTCATTACAGCATACACAACCGCCTTCTGTTTTTAGATAATGTGATGTAGGTGGTCTGGTGATCATCCACAAGACGATTTAGCCAAATTTGGCTACAAGTGAGAGAGGAAAGTAGAAAATTTTAGAAATCCTCTAATATTTTGGCAACATGCTGAAACTGATGTCTAAATATGTACACAACCTTGCCTCTCAATACACAGCAAGGTACAATTCATTGGCTGAACTAAAAAATTAAATGAAATTAAAATAATGAGAAAACAATTTCAAAGGACTTAAAATGAGATTGTATGTTCCCCATTGTCCCACCCCAATCTGCCAATAAAGGCCAACAACAAAATCAAAGCACAAAAGTCAAGAAGAAGCCACCCAAGATAAGCTAAGGAATTTGAGGTTGGATTTTTAATTTTTTAGAACTTAAGTGTAAACTAACCTTAAAGCATGAGCAGCAGCAGCAACAGTAAATTGACCTTTCCAATATATTTTGGATGAAGTATTATAGCGAAATCATGTCAGAGAGCTTGGGGCTGGTGAAGATGTCCATGGTATCGGTGCCTTGCAATAACATCTGTTCTTGATTAGTCCAGCCGGTAATTTAAACGGTTTGTCACTTTAGGTAGTTTTCTTTTTTCAAGTTTATGGGTGCGATGCAGTTCACCCTTTCAGGTTTAGGGGTGAGGATGCCAGAGAAATTAACACTTCACCTTGGGTGTGCTAAATACTACTGATAAAGGCACAAATGTGGGGCTATACTCTTTTACACAGCACAGATGCACAACAAAAACACACACCATTTTGACTAACAATTTCTCCAATAACAATAATGCTAATAAATGAGTCCAGGAGGAACCTTGCGCCATTGTCACAAGCTACCTTTATTGTCAAAAGCTATTTAACTTGTATCGTCCTCAAAACCTAACTACCTCGTACCATTCTCAAAACCTACATACTTACCTACCTACCTTCCTACCTTGAGCCACCCTTCAAGAACTAATTGCCTTTTACCATCCTCAAAACCTACTTACCTCGTAATAGCATCCTCAAAACAGTAGACCTACCGTGTACAATCTTCAAAAGCTATTTACCTTATACCATCCTCAAAACCTACCTGCCTACCTACCTTGAAGCATCCTCGGAAGCTACATACCTACCTTCCTTGTTCCGTCCACAACAAATCTTGTTTTTTGGGGATGATTGCTTTGCTCGCTTTTGCACGTCTCGTGCAGTTGAAGTGTTCCCCCCACCACTTCCTCTCTCCCCATCGATCGATCGATCGACCCACCCATCAATCGCGGCTCAGTCTTGGAACATCAATCTTCCTCGAGCATCAATCTTAGCCGGGCATCGATTGATCATACCCAAGCCAAAAAAAATTAGAAAGAAGGTTTTATATTATCCTCAAATCCTCCATTTGTTACAAGAGTTTCGAAGGCTTTACTGCATGTGACGGATCAGCTAGCACAACGGTACTGTGGTGAAGATCGTGGTGGTGGGTGATGGGTGATGATGGTAGTGCCTGTAAGTGCGTGGTGACGGCGACGACAGGATTAGAACCCTGGACGGTTAGCTGGCTGAGTACTGACATTGAGGATAATGTTCAAATCGGATTTCAAACACAAAATTATCGGCAATCATCTTTGACTGATCAATGATGATCTGGGACCCACCTGCAGCAGCTAGCTAGCTCCAATTTTCTCTTTTCTGTCTCCTAGCTTTAGATTGCTGCTACTACTCTTTTTACGGGGTTGCAGCAAGCACACTCGGATTGCTGAATCACAGGCTATACTCGTCCAGTCCCTTTACATGTAGGCAATCGTGATCTATACACCGGTCCACTAGCCGAACAGCTGAGGACGCTCCAGACTGTTTCAAAAGAGAAGTTTGCAACAGACGTCGCTCATGACTACTGCTGCCAGAAGTCTAACTGGATCATATATTAGCTCATGTGCAGATCTCTCATATAAGAGAGAGCGAGAGATTTCCAGCACCGGTGATTAATATGATGGGTGGCGTGATTCCTGTGAATTCAGCGGAAGGAAATAATTCTGAGAAAAAATCAGCAAGAAGAAGAAGAAGATGGTGAGATGCTTAAACTAGAGCGACACTAAAGGAAATAGAAAAGAGGAGATTTTTCTAATGCACAGAGAGAGAGCGAGCCACACAGAAAGACAAAGAGAGACACAGAGACGGAGTGAGAGGAACAAAGAGAGAAGAGGCTCAGACGAAAAGAGAGGGAGATGATGAAGGAAGGGACAAGGCGAGGAGGAGGAGATGGACAGAAGATATGGAATAACAGATGGTTTGTGTTAGTAGCGGCCATGTGGTTGCAAGCATGTGCAGGGATAGGATACATGTTTGGAGCCATATCGCCGGTGCTGAAGACCTCGCTGGGGTACAACCAGAAGCAGATCAACAGACTGGGAGTGGCCAAGGACATCGGCGACAGCGTCGGTTTGCTCGCCGGCTTTCTGTGTGATGTGTTACCTACTTGGGCTCTTATCTTGCTGGGCGCGCTGCAGAATTTCCTTGGCTACGGCTGGCTCTGGCTCACTGTCACCCATCGCGTACCTCATCTGCACTTTGCGCTGGTAAACAAAGCGATGTCCACCCACCCTGCGTGCGTCGTCCGTCCTTTCACAACTGTCTGTATTGAACACTCCTTATAAGGGCATCTTTTCATTAGGTTGCTGTGATCACAGCAGCTTTCCATTATGACGTTCTTTCAAGTAGCTGTGCTCACATTCATCTCATAGCTCTACCGGTCAACCATTGACCAATTGCAGGAGCTGTGAGAACTGTGAGTCCTCAAATTGTGACCCACTCTATAATGATATCTGTCCTTTTTTTTCCCCATGAGAACATGTGTTTCCAGAATTCCTAACATGATTAATTACATATTTTCATCACAGTTGCAGCTCTCTAATGGAAAGTAGACTGTCCCTGCAACAAGAAAAACAAGGCCCTTTGTCAGTGGCTTTCCATTAGGCTGCTGCTGTGATCACAGCACACTGTGTGTAACTGTGATCACAGCAGCCTAATGGAAAGAGACCCCAACACTTGTACTTCAAGGACCCGTTGTGATGATGATGGGAATGGTAATATGTCAGAAATTTATGTGTGCAGATATGTCTGCTGATAGGTGTGGGAACGAATGGGGAGTCGTACTTCAACACAGCAGCTTTAGTGACGTGTGTGCGCAACTTCTCGGAGAATAGAGGACCAGTGGTGGGCATACTGAAAGGCTTTGCTGGGCTGTCGGGGGCCATTTTCACACTCATCTATACAGCTACATTTGCTCCTGATCAAGCTTCCATTTCATTCATGGTTGCAGTCATTCCAACATCGGTAGCCATATTGGTCATGTTTGTTCTGCGACATGTGCCGTCTCCTGCAGCAGCACTAGCTGGCCGATCTTCTTCTGCAGAGAATGACGTAACTAGAGTGCAGGAATCACAAAACTTTAGGTTTGTGTATGGAGTTTGCTTAGCGCTGGCAGCTTATCTCTTGATCACAATCCTTATGCAAGATATCGCAGATGTTAGTCACACTGTCACTGTTGCATTTGCTTATGGTCTCTTGTTCCTGCTTGGTTTACCTTTGGTGATACCATTCCGAGCTGCTATGATGAGTAGCCGCTTTTGGAAGAATTTTTCTTCTGTTGTTGTTGTTCCTGATCTCCCTGATCAGCCAATCTTGCAAAAAGATGTTGAGTCATTGCTGCAAGCTCCACTACTGGGACATGACACAAGAATGCTCTCATCAGAAACTGAAGAAGCTCAAGTCACTGAAGGAGTTACAGCTACTGAGAGTACCCGCAGCAAACAAAGTCTGTTAGAGGACTGCAAAAGCAGGGAAGAAAAGCACACCCACAACAACCACAGCTCCCCACCACATACAGATGAAGTTCTGTTCAGTGAGTTGGAGGATGAGAAGGAGACATGGCCAGAGAATGAGAGGCAGCAGAGGCTGGATCGTGCCTCTTCTCGATTGTTTCGTGCAGTAGCCCATGGTGCTATCAAGTTGAAGCGAAGACAAAAAGCTGGACCAAGAAGAGGGGAGGATTTCACCATGAAGCAAGCTGCTGTCAAGGCTGATTTTTGGTTGCTGTTTTTCGGTGTGGTTTGTGGAGCAGGATCTGGTTTGATGGTTATTGACAATTTGGGTCAGATCAGTCAATCCCTGGGATTTGCAAATGCTCATATATTTGTTTCCATGCTCAGCATCTGGAACTTCCTTGGCCGAATCGGTGGTGGATATGTCTCAGAGATCATTGCCAGGCCCCCACACATCTCTCTCCCCCCCCCTCCCCTCCCCTCCCCTTTGTTCTTGTTGTTGTTGTTCTCTCTCTCTCTCTCTCTCTCTCTCTCTCTCTCTCTCTCTGAGAATTTCTGATCATGCTTCTCCCACTGATCTGCAGTGGATGCATTAGTGATTCTCTCTAAGAAGTGCAGCAGGATTTTTACATTATCCTGCCAATGCACTTTGATGCTGAAAATGGCAAAAACACTGCCACAATTCTTAGAGAGAAATGAAATTTTTTGTTACTGTTTGATGGAACAGTTAGTGTTTTGATTTTTGAATTTCTGATCATGTTTCTCCCACCAATCTGCTGGATGCATTGATGATTCTTGCTAGAAAGTGTGGTGGGAATTTTCTACTTTTCCTGCCTGCCAATAACCTTGGATGCTGACAATTGGAAAAAAACCACTGCACTTCTTAGAGAGAAATTTGCAAAACTTTTGGCAGCTGGTTTGATGGAACAGAATTTCATGGTTTTGAGTTCTTGACAGGGATTATGCGTTTCCACGACCAATTCTTATGGCTGCAGCACAAGCAGGAATGGCAATTGGACATATTTTGCTTGCCTTTGGATGTCCAGGCTCCTTGTATGTAGGCTCATTGCTGGTGGGTTTAGGCTATGGATCACACTGGTCTGTGACTCCAGCAACTGCGTCGGAGCTTTTTGGGCTCAAGCATTTTGGCATCTTGTACAATGTCCTCACCATTGCCAACCCAGCAGGTTCACTCATTTTCTCAGGTCTTATTGCTGGAACACTATATGATCGTGAAGCACAGAAGCAGAGGGGACTTAATGCCCTGGCCTTCAGTTCAGTTGCCACTGAGCAGTTTGTCATCCAAAACACCGATGAAGCTTTGACGTGTGAAGGTGCTATCTGCTTTCAGGAAACTTTGTTCATCATGACTGGAGTATGTATACTTGGTATTGTGCTCAATTTGGTGCTCGTTGCACGCACCTTGCCTGTGTATGTCACACTGTATGGGAAGCAACGAGAACTAAAGGATCACAAGTTTGAAGGATCAAGCTCCACTACTCAGAAAGGGTAGTAGATGATCTTCTTCTGATGTCAGAAGAAACACTGCGATGACTCATTTTAGTGTAGATTTTGGAGCTCAAAGATTGTTCAATGCAGACAAGATTTGATCCATCAAACTTTACTTTGAACATTCAAGACTCCCAAGGGTAGTAGAGAAGTAGTAGGGTACCCTTTGAACATTGAACTAGGGTAGTAGGGGAGCTTTTTCTGATGTTAGACAAAACGGCAGTCATCATAGTGTAAAGATTTGGGAGCTCAAAGATCATTCAATTTACTCAAAGATTTGATCGACCCCAACCTTACTTTGAACATTCAAGATTCTCAAGATAGTTAGTTACCCATTATCTTTCTTGATTTTATATGGGTTTTAAAGTTTCATACGTAAACTGACATGGCCATGGTGATCTCTTGTTTCCATGCACAACAAATCCAACACCCAAATGCCTCTTTAGTGGGATTACACTGGATCTTTAGTAACCAGATCCCAATATATTCAACTTGAATTGTCACCTGTTGGAAGGAAGCTCCCTTTATTTTTAGCCCTTTACATGAAGGCTATTTTATTTGGCCATGTCTTTTAGGGAAGGACTATGTTAGGTACGGACTATGCACTCTCTTAGTTCTACACCAACCTTAATGCCACAAGTAGCTTGGACTTTACTCTATGAAATAGGTGATGTTCAAACACATGTACAAAAAAGACACTTGGTAAGTTAGAATTAGTTCTTAACAGCCTAAACTCAAAGCTTGAGAAGTAGTAAGTAGGTAAGAGGAGGCAAATGATTTGATACTTCATTTAATTTCAAGGATCTATACTAATTGGTTTTTAGATATTTCATTTTATTTCCTTCATGTGCAATCAAATTTGGTTTAGTTGTAATTTTGAATTTTGTTAAGCAATATAAACTAATATGTATATCACAAATAATGTGATTTGAAGTGTGACTCCAAATTTAAATACAAACAAAAGAAATGTAAATATCATGGCATGACCATCATGTATTTTACACCTTTATTACATCTGATTGTTGAAATTTTTAACCTGCCCAGTAGATGAAAAATTAAACATATTTGTTGTTGTCACAGTCAAATCTCAACTCATATCTGCCGAGGGGTAAGGCAAGTCCACAAGGGGTTATGGAGTTTGAGGGCTTGGGAACAAGAGTGGAAGGTTCCCACACCTAAAAGCAACATAACCTCCATGCGACCTACCATTCCTTAAGGCAAAACACTCAGAGAAAATTTGTAGTGTATGTGGAGAACATCTCATATCCATCAATTTCCCTCCTAGAAATTGGGAGGGATATTATACCTATTTGTAGGTTCTTAAACCCTCTCACTACTGAGTAGGTATAAGAACCCTCCCATTTATACACCTCATTATCTACATAGGTTTGGTTCATAATAAATTTTGCCTAATACTTTATGATAGGTAAATCCCTAAGGTGGGGGCATCCTCAAAATAAGCAGCCTAGGACAAGGTGATTCATCCGCCTCATGATCTACATAGGTTTGGTTCATGATAATTGCCTAGTACTTTATGATAGGTACAGCCCTAGGGTGGGGGCATCCTCCAAATAAGCAGCTGAGGAGAGGTGATTCATCCACCTCACAATCTACATAGGTTTGGTTCATGATAAATTTTTCCTTGTGCTTTATGATAGGTTAAGCCCTACACATAAAAAATTGGCATAATCTACCACCCTTAAACACCCTACAGATTTGGAAAGGTACCTCAGATGCTCAAGAAGGTTATGCTCAATACCAAACCTACAAACACAAGGCAGACTTAGGTCAAGATATTAAGCATAGGGTATAGCCTAAGGTGGGGGTGGGGGCATTCTCAAAATAAGGGGTCTGGGGCAAGGGAATAGCTGAGTCCTGAACAATGTTTTCTGAATATCCCCACCCATAGGAAAAAATTATCACAAACCTCATCGTTTGTAGATCACAAGTTGTAAGAGGAAATGGGTTCTTTAGAGTAGGAAAGATCTTAAACCTATAAACATAATTAATTTCCCTCTCACTCTTAAGGAGTCAGCATAAGATCCCTCCTCTTTTCTACGAGGAATATTCATTGATCTAAAATGCCCTCCCCCTCCCCTCTCCCCCCCAAAAAAACATTCTCACACCACCCCACCACCCTCAGCCTCACTCCAACAACCACCAAAAAGAAACAAAACCAGAAGGCATCAGCACAGAGTACTTTTAGGGCAACCATTGGTAAGGATAAAGTATCACAACATGAGATATCCAATTGAACCCGCACACAGTAAGTAGATAGGGGATGTCTGTGGTTACTATGTAAGTAGTTAAGTACATATATCACTTGTCCGGTTAAAAGGTGGGTAGCTGCCTGTGACCGGAACATACATAGCTAATCAAAGTGGTTAGCTATGGGACAGGACCCACCTTGTGCCCTGTGGAAGGAACCCAGAACTCACAGCACAGCCACTTTGTCAGCCAACATTCACAGCGAGCATCTCGAGTGAGACTGGCAAGAGCCAAAGGCAGATAATCAGTACACTAGCAATGGAGATTGTGTTACTCATCATGAGACAAGGTACAAACTACAAACTCTCTGCTGCACAAGATGAAATTTATGTGGTAACAAATAGGCCTAGGTTCATCTAGATCTGGAACCCTTACTTAAACCCAAGTTTCAGGGCCTTCAGATGGAACTCAAGCTTGATAAACATTAAAGGAAACTTCTACAGCCTCTTCTGATGTAATGCTAGTGGACTACAATGGTCATCAATATCACAATTAATACAGCCCACTCCAACAGACAAGCTTCTTCAAGATGGTAATGATATCCTCAACAGACTTCAACTCTGTCTAACCACTTGACTCAACCTTGAGATCATACCAGAAATATAATTGAGACAGCCATCCTTTGCACAAAGGCTGTTGATTGGCTTAGTCAAGCTTCACCCCAGAATAGAGTAATGTATCCCGTGTGATAGGCATACTGAACAAGCAGAAACTCTGCAATACCACAATTCAATTTTCAACTGTCAGTGGACCTGAATCAGTCACAAGTTCCAAACTGGAAGCTGCAGCACAAAAAGAAAACAGTTAAGAAACCAAGTCTGCAAAACAGACGTCTGATTCATGATTCCAAGAAAGTTATTGGAATTCAATTCGGAACGTACCGCAAGAATGACAGAAATGACCAATATGACTACTGTGAAGAAAACAATAGCACGGTCTGCTAGTCGATTAGCCTCATCTTCTGGAGTGAGGGTGGAATTATCTGCAGTTGGTGCAGCAGCTTGAAGAATCCGAGCTGACCTTGAAGATACAGTAATTTGAAATGGGCTTCCATGGTCAGTTGTCTCTTTCACAAAGGTGAAAACACCTACAATTTCACCTGCAAAACAGCAGTGTGAAATTTCTTAACAAAAATACATTTGAAATGGATGTCCAAATATCTTAAACTGTTTATCACCTAGAACATTGTACCATCCACAGCTTGACATGAGAAGGGGACTGAAAACTCACCACCATAGGCAGTTTGCAAAGACTCAAGGACCTTATTTGCTGCAAGCAATACAAGCTTGCATGCTTGCTGAGTGTGAGCTCCACTGCCATACTGTTTATGCAATGCCTACAAAAGTCAAGTAAAACAACAATGCAAGCATAATGAATAACAGCACCACTATGACTAACAATGATATGTGGTGGAGCAAGACAATGTCATGGGAGGGCATGGAAAGACAAATGATCCACCAATTAAACATAGGAAAATCACCAAGGCCAGTTGGGAAAAACCCTCTATTCAAGAATCCTGCTAAGAAAGAACTTCAAGAACAAGATTTTTAGAGAATAAGTGGCCTGTGAAGAGCACCCAACTTTTGACTAAGAAGCCTGTGAGATGATCATCCTGAAGATTACAAAGGCAGAAAATCTAGACAAAATTCCATTCTTTATTAAGAAAACTCTCATTTTCCTTCAAAGAAACTTTGAAGAGTAACCCTTTTTTTCAGCAGACCAAGTAAAATCACCATTTGAGATCCAAAGAACTCTCTTCAGAGCCAAAAAGCATTCAGAACCTGAAAAACAGACTACTGACTACCCAAATATCACAGAATCTGAAATATTGAAATCCCCATGAAGCATATCTATCATGTTAAAAGTTAAAACCTGCATATTCTGGGTGAAAACACTTGTTAAAAATATCAATGCTTAAGTCTCAACTTCAAACATAGTTAGTTGAAGGGCTGATATCTGAACCAACACAAAACTAAAACAATGGGACTTACTCATCCTATCACAAATTTTATGCAAAATAGACTAGAGAGCCAAAATAGAATTTTTTTGTCATCTCTGTAGTGGAAAGTTCTAGGGAAGGAAAGGAATGCACAGGTGCAATGAGTAATCCAGCAGTGAATCATGAGGGGAAGAAAAGAAAGTTTAGAGCATGCCCATGTTAGCAGGGTCCTGCAGTAATGCTGGCAGAAGGAAATGACCGTCCTCAATTGGCCAATCATAATGATCGGCCCAGGTGGTACAATTTAAATGGTCTGTACTTTATTCAGTCCACTTTTACAGGTTTATGCATGGGGATGTGGGAGGAATTAACACTGCTCCTTGGATGTGCTAATATTGATAGAGGCAGAAATGGAAGCTGCTGCTGGGCATGAACTTAGAACCCTTTCTCCATAACAAAAAAAGGTATATCTACAAACTCTGGGAAACTTCCTGTTACTAAACTTATCTTCTTAGTGATAGACTTTGGGACAGTATGAACAAAGGATATACGTCCATTTTCTTTTGCCCAATATGGCAACAAGATCAAATGTTCGACTATCTACCTCCCCATTCGAAATCTCCACAACATTTTCAAAAGCCAAGACCCTAAAGGAATGAAAACCTTCTTCGGCAATTGTGGCATACAAAGGTTTAAACTCAAAAGAAGAATAGGTATGCAAATTTAGACTATCTAATGGCTTCTCTTACATGTTCTTGGAACCTTTCAAAGCCCGATTCACAGGTTTGACCACCATAAAGCATCTCACCAGAACCAATACTACAGATGACATAGATCTAGACTCTATTGGAAACTAGACACAGGTTGGCATGAGTTTTGAGAAACACTGGAAACCAAAATATGAATGCAAACTACATCCATTTATATCTCAAGCAATAAATGAAGTAACAGTGGGCATACCTCAATGCCTGTAATGATGCCTGTAAGAAGCTGTGCTGGACTGTCAGAAACATGTCCTAGCTCCTTACGTTCTGCCACTGCATGCTGCATACCTCTGACAAGGGCCACCAACTCCATTGCAAATGTGCGATCAGCATCCTGCACCAGGCAAAAGAATTGGGTTGATCAGCAACACTAGCCAGAATCTCTAATACAAATACAAAGGTCAAGACTATGCACTGAGAGAGAACAATTTCAGCAGTGTCAATAAGATGCCCCAACCATGAAAATGATGACAAACATGTGCTGAACATCACTGGAAGTCTCCTTGTTCATAGGAACAGAAGATAAGATATTCAAAGAGAAATTCATGTGTCAGGTAAGATAAATTTGCCTTTGAAAGATCCAATGCAATGGAATTGTCACTGGTCAAGGGCATTGACAGAGTCCCAGCTGCTGAACCCCCCTCTGGTACATACAAAGCCCCCAAAAGCGAAGTCTGCACCAGAGGAAATCAACAACAGTCAAGAATCCATGTCTATTTTCATGTTGCACGAAAGGCCTAGACTTTTTGGCTAGCTCTCAACTTATAGCTCTCGGAGGTCATCAAAAGCAAAAGAACCATCCCGCACACCAACAAGGCCCCCACCAACCAGACAGCATCCGGGAAGCTTAACTGGTACTGGTAGTGAAAAAAAGCTTACCAAGTCTTTTATAGCATGCTGCAGAGATGCATCTGTCATATCCAAATCGAAAGAGCCAAGCAAATCATCCACCCTCACATCCTTGCCTATCACAAGAGAAGATGCCAATCAGATTTCTAACCCTAACTTAGCAAGTATCAAACCACGGACAACACTACTGTGCTTTCTGCAATATTGAGGAACCTCCTGACCTAAACAACACCTTATGACCTGAACAGCTCAAAGGAGAGATAGAACAAGGTGACATAACAACTTTTAAAACACCAGATATTCAACATGTAAAAGGATCCAGCAAAACACTACCGGAAAGCTCAAACAGCTGTGAATCCACTGTGGATAGTGGGCGCTGCTGAAACAATGATTTGCCAAGAATTTCCTGTGCTGTCCATTCGCTGAGCAGTTCTGTGAGAAAAATCAAAAGCTTTCTTCAGAAATATAGGTATGAGTGAGTAATCTGATCCAAGAACACTCAATGAATCATGGCTTGGAAAAAATCATATACAGGGGAGCAAGAGACTTCCTCACAGAGAGTAAAGGACCAGACTCACCAGAGTCAACTCCCATGATGTTCAGCAACAGAACTGCACGTGGACGACAGAAGGGATCCGGTACCAAAACAGAATCCACCTGTCAAGGCAGCAGCCACCATGTGAGATCCACTGCCCATGTGCAGCAACCCTAGATATCCTTTTGCACAATGTCAATGTGCAATTCTCTGTTACTCTATGGTTCATTCATGAACTTCTTCAGACCTACTTCCCTGCTACTCAAAAATGCAACAGTAGGAGGGGGTGATTGTTTTGCCTGTTCAGCTGCAAGATATCACAATTGGAGTTTTGCTGGAGAGCATACCTTCAAGGCAGATGACTGGCTGACATCAACAGGTGGGAAAACTCCCAACAGCACCGCCACAGATGTTGTGACATCAGAGTAAGAAAATACCGCTGTCTACCTCACAGAAAGATCAAAGATCAATTAGTATAAACTGAACTCCAATTTCCACTCCTAAACAGTACATAAGCCATATGTGACATGGCTTCATCAGTGCAAAGATTTTTCACATTCCAGAACTTTGATTGTGTCAATTGTACTTGTAAGCAGGAAGTATTCAGATCATCAAAACAGAGAATCCCTCTAGGTTTTACCATGCAAAAAAGAGTTTAATGAACATACATCTGAGTTTGAAATTGAATCCCCTGTTTGCAGAAAGTGCCGCCCACTATCAGCCTCCACAAACAGCAATGTGCCAAGCGCATCTTCCTGTACATTATAAAACAACAATCACCATTACAAAAAGCATTAGTAGCAATGAGTATGCAGTAGTTGAGCAATCAGCAGTGTGCAACTGTGCATTTGGAAGGTGTATCAGTAGAATTGATCCGGCAGCAACATGCAGTACATGTCACAAAGTGACAAATGTGTGCATGAGATGCAAGAGCTTCAGCTTTCTGCTTTAACACTAAGGCCTACAAGGTGAGCAGGAGCACGAGCTACAGCTCCTACAGAAACCTAAAAGAGAAAAAGGTTCGAAAGACGAAGCTGTAACATAACCGAGCATGGATCAATGCAACAACACATCCTCACAACATCATCTCCGTGCACAGTTTCCACCCTGAGCCAAGTTGTCGTCCATGAGGCTCCCCGCAAGATCCAGCATCCGGACACACAAACAAGGCTACGGAAAAAGGAATCGCAACAACACCCCCGCCCCTAAATTCACAACATGAGTCGTGGAAGAAGGAGCATGCTTGGTGGAGTAGGAGAGGGAATGGGAGTCCGGAAACGAACCTGCACAGCAGCAGCAACTAGCGCTAGAAATGGAAACAGCAACCCCAACGCAAAACAGAGCCAAGAAGAAGAACGAAACCCGAGCTGCTGCTCCATAACTACTTACTCCGCCTTTCAAAGCTCCAAATTTCTTTCAGCAAAACAGAAAAAGCAATCTCCTCCTCCACCTGAAGAAAATACTTGTCCCCGAGATCAAATCCAAAACCGAGGAGGGTCAGAGCATTCAGCTGCGACCAAACTCGTTAGGGTTTGTTTCTCTCTCTCTTGCCAGGTCGAGCTTCAGCGGAGAAGAAACGGGAAAAAACCAAACCCCGACAAAAATTCTGCCTACGACAAAACCGGTTCGAAGAAATAACCAAAGATCGGTTCTTTTGCCCCGTCCGCTGCTAAAAATCTGCTACAAAGGAACACAAGCGCAGGGGTAGAACGTGCATCGATGGCGCAAGGCGAGAGGAGACACGAGCGCGCGAGCGAACGAGAGAGACGGTAACCGACTCGACCGGTCAAGTTACTGAAGGGAGCCCACGACGCCACGCGGAGAACCGCCGGTGTTTTGTTTTTCCCGATGGTTTCTTCGTCGTCGTCTTCTTCGTCTTCCGATCTCCTTCGTTCTTCATCGTTTTCTTCTTCGGTTTTTTCCGTCTTCTTTAAGTCGCTTGTGAATTCTCTTATGATTTTATGCAGTCTACAATTACATAGCTCTCAAGATGCAAAAAAAGCCTTCAGCTTTCTTTTCTTTCTCTCTCTGTTGGGGGTGTTTCTTTTTGCTTTCAAATCCTTTCTCTTTAATTCCCACCAAATCAAACCATCTCCAATATCTTCTTCTCTAATTGTTTACTTATTTACTTTTGGGTTGTGTTTTGTTTTCTCTCTTTCCACCAACTCAAACCCCTTTTTATATTTTTTCTCTTGTGTTTTTTTTTTTGGTTCATGGTCATTGCTTGCTGATCCAATGGGTGTGTATACTTGGACAAAGAAGCAAACTTACTCATGAAGTCCAAGGCTACACATTCCAAGATTGTCCAAATTTTCCATTCTTTTATGGGTTATACAGTCTGGAATTCCATAGCTCAGATGCAAAAAAACCCTCTATCTTCTTGTTTTTCGTTTTTGAGTGGGGGAAGTATTTGATTTTGCTTTCAAGTCCTTCTCTTTTTCGCCATCAAATCAAATATGTGGAAACTTTTTCTCTAATTGTTTCTTGTTGTGTTTTCTTTTTTTTGGCTTTCTCTTTCGCACCAACTCAAACCTCTTTTATCTTTCTCTTGTGCTTTTTGTTGGTTCCTTGTCATTGCTTGCTGATCAAATGGATCAACTTAGACAGCGAAGCAAACTTGTTTACGAACTTCGATTATGCGCCCTCCTTGTCGCTGCTTGCTAATCACATGTACAAAGAAAGCCAAACTTTGCTTGCCAAGTGACTAGGGTAAACATGCCCCCCACCAAACATCACCTGGTGACCAAACACCTCTCTTGTGCGGACCAGCGTCAGGCCTTCGTGAATGTGTTTAAATGCAACCTTATGACTGAACGCCCAGTCTTGGGAAAATGTGTTTGATTTTTTATACAATCCAACCGAAATCCTTTTTTCTGAGTGCAATTATGTGTGTGGGAAAAAACAATAACCAAAAAAAAAGGCACAGTGTTCTATGTAATCATGGTTGGTTATGGGAGAGGACTAGCACATTGTATATGTAGTCATGTTTGGTTATGGGGGTTTACGCTCACATTAAAGGGCATGGAACTGTTCATTAATAAACCATAAACCCTAACAAGGATACAATGCACAAGGATTAACAAAGGACATCCTTTCTTTGAATCCTCTAAGGCATCACATTTATTAGTCCCCAAAAGAAAGTCCCCAAGGATTCCTCTTATGCATAAAAAAATTTGCATTCCCTCCACAAAAAAAATGCGAAAATCAAAGTTTAAACTTAAACAAGGCTTACGTCAATTGAGTACATCAATTTCCTACTTTTAATCTAAGCTCCAAGGATGTCCTTTGTATGAACTAAAATAGAAAAATAGTTTCAACTCTGCTTAGAATTCCTAGATCCTAATGTTCCAATGCTAAGGAATTCTAATCTAAGGAATCCTAATATGCTAGTGACAATAAAACATGTAAAAAATGATAGTCCAAGTCTAAGAGTTTACTTGCAAAAAACAAGTGTCAAAAAAAAAGTAGAGCAAGTAGAAAAACAAAAATGAAATTCAAAAGCAAATCTACAAAAGGTGATTAAAAAGAGCATGTAGAAGAGGGATTAACATTAGACATATCAATTGAAATTGTAGACTGGATTTACAATCAAAGGTTCCAAAAATATAATGATTACCATTGGATCCAAAAATCCATAGTTTGAAATGTTGTATCAAGAAGCTTCAAAACAACTAAGGATCGATTAAATCTTATCAACCATTTTTACAATTTTTTCCCCATTACATGCACAACAATAGAAGATGTTGATTTAGATTGGGATGATTTTGCAAAACTTTATAAGGTATTATATTCTACTATAACAATCTATGAACATGTTGTAACAAAATTTCCAAATTTACTACACTTTTTAAGTTCTTGGGCTTTTGGGTTGTTTATAAGGGAAAAAAAGGCATACATTTGGTGGGGCCAAAACACACTCCACTAAGTTGTTAAAGGACAAGACCAAAAAAAGATAAGCAATCCTGAAGAAGGATGAATGATAAACCTAAGAAGGATTGTCATCTTAGGAGATGGAACAACATGTTGGATTTGTAAACAACAAACCTTATAACTAACAAGGAAAATTTTCCCCTTACTCCTAACGCACAAAACAAAAGATGAGCACCAGAATTGAATCAAGTGCCTTCAATAACCAAAAAAACCATGTGGACAAATGAAACATTAGAAGCAAAAATGGATGTTGTTGAAAGAGGACACATTCCTTAAGGAGGGCTAACAAGTCATGGAACATCCCAATGAACTCATTTTTTAACCACTTGAATGGAAAAATTAAATCTAAAAATATGGGGCCAAGATTTGTGCATGCTTATAGAAAAAAATGACATAGCAATGATTGTATGGACATTAGTAATGCAAGAATGTGGACTATCCATTAGCTTACAACAACCAAAGATGAAAGTTGCAAAGCTAACACAAACAAGGGTTGTACAATATTTTGGGATGGAATATTAGGTGATAGTTGGTGGTACTAGTTCAAGCACAAACATCCAAAAGTTAGCATACAATAGGTAGAAGGATTCAAAGTTTGTAGAACATAGGAGCTAACACCTAATTCATGCAATTATTTCTACAAAAATTTGCAATCAATGTATACCCAACACAATTATAATTTTAATCATATATGGAACTCTGATGAAATAGGAATTGAAGTTGGAAAATAATCTGGAGCAAAAGTTTTGGTTAGGAAAAGATTTAATGTAGTTTACAACACCATCCCAAAATCTCAAGAATGGTTATTTGTAAATTGTGCAATCAATGTTGAAAGGGTTGTTCTACTACTTTCTACATCTTTAAAGGTGAGAGATTAAAGGATGTGTACATTAAATTTTACAAACTATAATTTATATGGCAATGCAAAAAAAACTTGGATTATTACTTTTATGTTTAAGGAGTTTATGTCTTTTTTTAACAAGTTAGTTTTAAGTGGAGTGTCCCTATTGACACTTGTTAATTCTAGATGGACATGGTAATCATGTTACTTTAGAAGCAATAAAACAAGCAAAAAAATTTGGGTTAAACATGATCACATTGTCATCACACACATCACTTTTTAAGATAGCATTCAGAAAGATTAGGGATGCAACTATGTTTAGAAACAATCGCATGGAACCAGAAAAAATAACCTTAGTTGGATAAATAGATCAAGCCTTAATTACAATAATCACTCACAAAAAAAGATCAAGTTTAGGTTTAAAATTATAGGTATATGGCCTTTAAATCCAAAGGTAATGGATAACAAAATAAGACCATTAGAGATTTACATTACAACAAACTTGAACAATGCAAAGAATGAAAAAGAGTACACAACAAAGGATGAAACTGAAAATAATCCTTAGTGGGGGGGAAAATATGTTGCTTCATAATTTCTACATGTAGTTGAAACAAATCAACATCCAATATCTAAATATCTTCCTAACTATAGGCTAGAAAATGATTAATGTTATTATGTAAATATGCCACAATTATAGAATAACAACCAATAGAAATTGATGTTGTAAACCTAGATGAAGGTAGTTTTTGAAGACATTCATGAGTTGTTACACGAAACTCAACCATCTCCAAATGAAACTCAAAAATCCATAGAGGTGCATAACCTACTATCATTGCATTTACTTACAAAACACACCAAGGTAAAATAGCCATTAATTGATTATTTTTAATCACATGTGACTAATTTTGAATACTTAAGCATCCTAAGGAAAAAAACAATGAAAAAGGTAGATACAAAGGAAACCAAAGTAAGTAAAAGAAGGAGAAAGAAAATAGGTGACCAAATGAACATCAAAATTATGTTCTACAACACAACGAGTAGCTCAAAAAACCTTTTAAAAATGTGCTAGAACATAGTTCATTATAGTTTGGATTCCAACAACTATTGCTAAAATGGGTGACCATTTTCACCATGATTTTCAAACAAGTTTTCAAATTAATCCGCATAAATACATGGGGATGAATTTAGGTTACACAACATGTTTTCAACAATTAGCAAGGCTACAAGCACGAACTAAAAACCAGGCAAGAGGGCACTAAACAACAAGGTTAATACTTTACAATGACCAAGGAATAGGGAATCAATTAGTTAACACCAAGACTAGCTGAAGAATCATATGTAATATATCACTGAAAACCAATATAACAACCTCAAGAAGGAAAATTGAAATATAGATTAGAAGTTTGAAAGAAAATAATATAAAACTAACATCAACATGTAAGAAAAAGGTGGCAACTGAAAAATGAGAAGACCACATGAGTAGCAACTAAGAAAGAAATAAAGGAAAGGGTTTGTAGTAGCAATTGTTGCAAAGGAAAAGAACATGAGTACTTGAGAAAAAGGAAAGGTAAACATGAACAACTAAAAGAAAGAGAAGAGAAGGTTTGTAGCAACAACTGGAAAAAAGGAACATGAACAATGGTTGGGTTCAAAGCATGGAGCTTGGAGACAACTCCAAAAGTAACACTAACATAGGGCCTTAAGGTGTGGAGCTTCGAGAAAGGACATGCATTATGAACAATGTTGAGCTCCTCAAACTTAAAAAAGGATGGTCATTAACATATGGGTCGAGAAAAAGAAGTAATAATTGGCAATTATTGAAAGTTCAAAAGGTTTAGGGTCAAGAAAAAAAGAAGGTAATGAAAAAGGCATAATTTGTCAAGAAAAAGAGAAGCAACAACAAGCAAATCAAAAAAAAAAGTTGAAATAACAAAGTATGGGTTGAGTTTCAGATAACAACTGGATGTTATTATGAAAAAGGCAAAGTCAAAAAAGAAAGAAGGTCGAAAGAAAGATTATGGGTCAATCTCCAAACAATAGTAAGATGTTGCTAAAAGAGAAAGGTCATGAAAGAAATATAGATGGGGCGTGGATCGCAAAAGGCAGTAATTGGCCAAGCTTCAAGAGGGAGTTGAAACCACCAACATTTCATCACCATCACCATGGGACCACCAAAATCGACCTACTCACACATAGAATACCAAGATCGATCAACATGAAAGAACAAATCTACATTGAAACATAAACACCTCAAAATGTGAAAAAATTTACAAACTTGCGACGAAGAGGAGAGAGAGCTTAGAGTAGGATGGAATTAAGAACTCCTAATGTAACTAGGAGGATGCAACTAGAAGGCAATGTGGAACTTGGTGAGGACAACAAAAAACCCGTGCCCACAAACTTTTAAAAGGAGTAATGGATGTCACAACCTTAGCCTTGGGCTCATGACCAAGGCAAGGGCTAGCAAAGGTGCGGGCCAAGAGTGAAGCCTAGGAGTCACATTTCATGTTCCTGAGAGTGTAGGAAAGTTTGAGGGAATGAACCCTCACACTCCCAAGTGAAGTCCCACTTTGAGAGTTGGAGTTCCAATGGACTCTTGAATCTTCAAAGGGAGCTTGCACGGGTCAAAACTCATTGGATTGAAGAGGTCTTTATATCATTGGAAATCTCTTAGAACCTACATGTCTAAATTGATCTTGCATGACCCATTTGGATAATTAAAACACAAGTTATGGCCAAAAGAAAGGCCATGAGTCTAATTTGACTCCCGACCACTAAAAATCAAAATTGCCCTGATTTCCTTGCGTGCAGGTGATGTGCCACATATCGCTGGAAAGCTCTTGACAAGGGCTATAACTTTGCTTTATACCTCACCTTAATCGAAGGTCTGCACACAAAGTTATGGGCCTCCAAAGTCACAGGAATCTTGGGACAAAATGATATTTAGGTGCTGGTCCCATGGCTAGGCACAGAATATATTATAAGGGGGAAGGTGGTGACTTCCCCCAAGTTCGAGCCGTGGTGAGTCTTGTGAATCTGTGTTTGCCCATGGTTCGTCTGTGCACTAAAGGTGTTATAACTACGCACTAAACAACTTTTTGTTTAGCTTGTGTAAATTCGTGTGAGTAATTGAATTGCTTGTCACTCTTCCTAGTCCCCATCTCGAAGCTCCAGCACGCCCCTCTACCCCAAAAATGTTATGAGCAAAAAAACGTGCCCCAATTCCTGAACCTTCCGTTGTTTCACCTTAAACTCACATTTTAGTCTATCAAGGAGCTTGGGAGCATGTCATAGGAGTTAATGAACGAAACATTATTTACCCAACATTGACGATCTAGAAGCCCTATTCTACATGTGATATGAGCCCTATGTTAAAAAATGAACATTTACTTTGATGAAACATGTCATCCCAATCTTCATCCAATTCGATGTGGGAATAGATGTTGTTCATTAATGCCCAAGTTATTGTTTAATTTTAAGTGACTAAACAAGCCATCATGGGCTACCATTTGTATGATCCATTTTTTAATACAAAGTTTACCCCCCTTCAACTTTGAAAAAATGTAATTTTTTCATCTTTGACTAGTTTTGAATGATTTAAATGACCATGATTACATTTTTTAATGGGCTATATATTTTATCTTTAGAGTGTGGGTGGAAAAGAGGCAGAATGAGTGAGAAAGAGGTGATTGAAACACTAAGTGTTTAGATGCTAACATGTTTACCCTAGTCACTTTTCTTCTACTACATAAAAATTAATTGAATATCCAAAATTACCACCCAAAACATTGTTTATGGCTAAGAATATGGTGGGTGGGTTTCAAGTGAAATCCAAAATGAATCCTTTTGCTCAAGTTGGTCTTCCACCATGATCTACACTACACTTGTCAACCAAGGAGGTTATACTAAACTAGTGCGATCAAATTTCCCTAATATTCATAATGTACTATTGAATGGTCAAGTTGCTACCCGTTTATGGACTTAGGTCAAGGCACAAATTTTCTACTACTAATCATTATTTGTAGTAACTACCAACCTCTAACTAGTGCCTAAACATTAGACATAACCATCCTTCATGAGAATTGAGATGTTCTTTTCCATCCACATAGATAGTGGTATGAAATGTTCATCCAAATAATGAAGGGCGAGGGAATCATTAGGCCAATAAAAGCCCATGGTGTTACCTTTTACTAACTAGTAGGTCAATCATGAAACAAAATGGAATGTTATGGGTTGTAACCATTGTTGGATGAGTATCTATTTTCACAACAAATACCCTATGATTTTTAGACTAGGTATAATGATATATAACCTAAGAGGTCAAAAAAATAAAAAATTCACCCCTCATTCATACCCTAAAAACAAAAAATTGTAATACTCACCTCTATGTCTAAACTTAAGAGTTTGTAAAATAAAATGTTGATTATTTTGCTCAAATTGATTGCAAAAATCCTTTTAGTTGTCAACCATAAATTCACCAAACACCTAATAATACCACTATCAATTTTTTCAAATGTGTTAAGGTTTAGGTGCATTAAGATTTGGGGGTTTAAGGTTTAAAGTGTTTCTGAAACACACCATTTATTTCTTTTGTTTCTTCATAGTAGAAAATTTGATTGCAATCATCATATCATCACCTTATAGCTTTCCTTTGAATGTGAGATTATAGGTGGAAAAGAACTTTCAATGCCACATTGGAATGAAAGTATGTTGTTATTGTGGGGTGCATGAATACAAGACATTAACAATAGAAACATGTTGTAGATCAATTATGGAAGTTGCAAATGACAATGAAAAAGCTAAGCAATTGCATTTATCTTTTTGTCTTTTCAACATTGGTGCTCATTTTTTGTTTGCAATTTATACATGCACGTGTTTTTTGTTTCCAACCTTCACCATTTCAATTGTCATTAATTGTTTTTATTCAATTGGGTACATTAACATTGATTTGAATTCTTAAAGTTGTCATGCACTATTGGCATCATTTCAACTTTTTCTTTCAAGAAACATAGAAAACTAAGTGAAGTGTAGCATTAAAAGATTGAAGGATAAATTGTGCATTGTTTTCAATTTACTATCAATACCTTGCATCTTTCATTGCACCATTGTTGTGTGCATTGTGTATGCTTCACAATTGCCTAATGTTAAGGACTTTGAAAGTTGTGACAAGGACTAAATGATTCAATCATCGATAGAAAATGGATCATTCAAGTCCCACTCCCACTGACATGGATAATGTGAATGGTAATCAAAGTACTCTTTTATTTGGTTTTGTAAAATGTGTGAACAAGTGCCGGATGATGGAAAACAATGTATTGCATTTATTCCTAGTGCACAAGGAGAACTTGAAGTTGCAAGTTGTTGCATGGAAGTCATACAATCACAACTTGCCCACATGGGCATTTTACAAGGTGAATGATAACTAAGTTGTAATTAAACTTTGAAATGAATTAGCAAAAAATGCATTATCTATCATAATTAAATGTGTGGCCCTAAATTTTGGCTTTATGCATGAGTTTAAACAAAGGCCTCATAAAATATCACAATCCAATGGCATAAAAACCATGAAAAAACATATAGAGGTAGAGTTATATATATTCAATTGATTAGTGAATTCACAACACCCCCATTAAATCCCGTTCAATGGGACCAATGAATTCACTCAAAATTTAGTGAAATCATTTGGCGTATAGGGATGCATTTTGTTATAGTGCAACCATGTGCACTTTTGACCTTTGGATGTTCAAAGGGGTGCACAATGTATTTGATATTCATGAATTATAAATATTGATTAATTGATTGGTTAAAAAATATGCAATAATCATTACTTTTTAAAAATTATTTAATTTATATTAACAAGTTAATAGGTTTATATTAGATATTAAATATTTATCGACTAATGATTTGTCAATAATTTATTAACTACTAACTAATATTTACCAATTAGTTACTATAAAATAATTAAATATTATAAATAATTAGTCGGAAAAAGTGAAATTTTGAATTAATTATTTTGATAATTATTTATTTAATAAATTGAAAATTTTCATTCATTTTGAAAATTTTCAATAAAATGATTTAACTACTTAACCAATAGTTATGGTTAATATCTAATGAATATTAATTAGTAAATATTTAGTCAACAAATGAATAATAAATCAAAAATTCTTCACAAATTAATTTTTAATTTATTATTAAAAATTATTTAGTACCATTGAACATTTAATTAATTAATTAATCAAATTTATGAAATATACATAATATTTTTTTATCAGGTTGATATTTCTAAATATAGTAATAACTTAATCTATTAATATTTATTAAACCATGTGATAGTTATTTTTTATTTATAAAAAATTATGGTTAATGACTAATAAATATTAGTTAATTAATAGTTGTTAGTTATAAAATTAAGGAAATTAATGATGCATGAGTTAAATTATCTAATTAACATCAATGATGAATTAAAACTTATTTCTTTCTAAAAATTAATTTAATAAACTATAAATTTAATAATTTATAGTTAGTATTGGACAATTAGTTAATAATTTATTTTGTTAGATCATAATTTAAAACCTAGTTATTTGTAATTTAATTAGTTGATCACTAGTAATTTAAAAGGTTTAATTTTAGAGGTAAAAAAAAATTATTTAGATAATTTAATGAGTAGAAAATTATGTTATTTTATGAATAATTGCCAAATAATTAAATACATTAAAAAATAATGATTAATTTGTGAATTGAGTAATTAATTAGATATTAAATAATTATTTCTTGAAATATTAAGTGCTTATTACCTACCTAGTTATTCGCCTAATTAATAGTTAGGTATTTAGTTAATGTATATCTAGAGTATTAGATAGCTAGCTCCTTAATAGGTAGTTAATAGGTAGCTACTAATTAGATAGGTAGCCACTAAGGTTAACGTTTAAGTTACTAACTAGATACTTTATTTAATACTTACTTATTAGCTATAAAAGTATCTAGCTAGGTAGCTAGTACTTATTTTAAAATACTTACTAATTATTACCTTATATGTATTTTCTATTTACTATTAACCATTATGTCTCTAGCTTACCTATGCTAACCATTGAATAAGTATTAGGTGATTGAGGCTTAGGCATGGTTTAGATTGTTTAACCTAGGTGCATACCTTAGGTGCCACATTAGACATTTAATTAACCTTAAGTGGTTAACTATTAATTATTTGCCTAAGTTAAAATCATATTATAATATTATTAATCATTATTAATTATTATAATTATAAAAATGTTACTAACCTATCGTAGAACTAATTGCAATAACATGTGAGAATTAAAGTTATTACTTACTATTAGTTATTTTTAACTACTTATTATACTTAAATTAATATTATACCTACCTGTTTAGGTAGTATTATAAACTACTAATAATGTTAAATATTAGTAATTAGATACCTACCTACTATGTACCTATAGGCACCATACTAGGTACTTACTAAATACCTAGTACCTACCTTGTTACTTATTTAGTTAGTGATTATCTACTAACTAGGTATTTAATTAGTAGGTACTTAAAGTACAAGGTAGTTAAATACTTAGTTAATAAATAGCTAGGGTTTAAGATTAAGGTTTAGTTAGCTATTAGGTACCTACCTACTAGTTACTAACTAGCTAGGTAGTTAATACCTACCTTTAGGTACCTATTAATTATTACCTAATAAGTATTTATCTAATACATACTAGGTACTTACATAATAGGTATTTTCTAATTATTATTAGATAAATTATGTTTCTAGGCTACTTGTGTTAAATATTAAATAGGTATTAGATGGTCTAGGGTTAAGTGCCATTGTCTTTAACTTTAAGCCCAACTTAGGTGCCACATAGATTACTTTAGTTAGTAGGTTAATAACTATTAAACCCCTAGCCACTTTTATTAGGTTTTAGATTGGTATTCCTAGGTGCCACCTTGTTTAACTTTAGCCCAACCTAGGTGCCACATATGCCACATCAATTATTAGGTTAGGTTAATTGATAAGTTTAATAAGTTAGGTTAATTGGTAGTAGACTAGGCTAAGTAATTAGTTAGGTAGTACTAGTTTAAGTAAGTAGGTTGCTAGGTAGTTGTTAGTAAGTCATTGTGATTAACTTGCAACGCGGGTTAGGTTGTATATTGGTTACAATTAGGGTAGAATTGCCCATGACTAATCGGTGGCATACCAAAGACTTATTCATATCTTTTTCATCTCTTCTTCATTTTGAGTGATTTAAAACTTTATGGGATCACTAAATTAAACTTTACAATTCACCTTTGAACTCCATAGACAAATGAAGGAGTAATCGAGAAAGAGCTAGAAAAAAAAATACAAAACACATTTTTTTCAAGATACAAAATGCACTTTTTTCGTTTAGACCCCTCCTACTTTCAAAGTCCATATCTTTCTCATTTCTTGTTCAATTTTAGTGATCTAAAGTGCTATGGGAGCACCACCTTACGTTCTACAAAATCATTTTTTTAATTCTAAAAGCATTGGAGCAACGTCCTATAATTGTTTTCAATGTTCAGGAATAGGCTTCCAAGTGTTACAACATTTTCTATTTTGACCCCCCCTACTTCAGGGAGCCATAACTTTTTCATTTCTTTTTTTTTAATGAAGAGTTTTAAAGCTTCAAATGCGCTAAGAGGAGGAATTTGATTCATCTTTGGACACCACAAGGAAATAATATAATCCTTGGATTTTTTTGAGCTATGAACCACTAAATGATTGTTCACTAGTTGTCCTACCCTAGCTTACAACTAAACTATTTATCCCATATTGTTTGTTTTCCATGACAAGTTTCCAAAGTATATAAAAAAATGAATTAGAAATGTTAGCAAAACGCAAAAACTTTTACGTTGTTCAATAACCATTTGGGATGAGTTAATCACAAAAGCTTGACCTTAAAGGTTAAACTTAAAACGAAAAATTAATTAATTAATTAAGTGGCATTTGGCCTAGGTCTAGGCTTAGCCTAGGTCTAGGCTTAGCCTAGGTGGCTTAAATCTAAAGCTTAGCCTAGTTCTGAAGCTAGTTTAGGTTTGGGCTTAGCTTAAGTCCGAACTTAGCCTAAGTTTGAGTCTAGTTTAAATTTAGCCCTAGCCTAGGTGATATGTATTTTTATGTGAACCATGTGGCAACAAACTATTTGTTAAACATTGGGGCCATGTGTCAACAAATTATTAGTTAAATGTTAGGGTCACATGTCAATGAATTGTTGGCTAGACTTTTTACCTAACATAGTCGAAAACATAATCAAAACATAGTTGGAACATAGTTGAATTTCAATTCAAATTTTGATGATGTCATGATTTGTCAATAGATGAAATTCAGCCAATGGGAAGTTAAAGTAAAAAACAACTTCATTTCCAATTGAAATGGTCAAAAGTGGTTATTGTTGTGGTGCTAACATGTGGCCATCACTTTTGAGTATAATTTCATTTTCGACTTGTATTTTTTGACTTTTGTGGTTAACAATTGAAAAAAAATAATTGTAGCTGAAATTGTTATTTTTAACTATAATTGTAAGTTGGAAATCTAGTCGAAAAAGTTTCTACTAGTGTGAAAACAAAAAAATATATTTTCAATTCATGTTTATTTTGATTTGCGTGTGATTTTAAATTTTACATTTTATGTTGTGAATTCATGCCTCAAATGCTTGTATTAAACTTACATTGTTTCTAGCTATTATTATTGGTTTTGGTGTGATGCTGATTTTAAGGTTACATGTTAGGTTTTGTTGTTTCAAAATGCATTGACATTTCAATAAGCGTCACATTATGTTATAGTTAGCAATTAATTGCATTACAAAGCCACATACTATCCCCACAAACTTATGAAGTTTGTGAAGTGATGGTGAAAGTATTATCCCTAGTTATCACTAACTGTGTTTTGAATCATAGTTATTTACATTAATTCCTTGAAAACACCTTGTAGTTTATCATATCCACTGATTGAAAGCTTCATGATGAATTTTCAATTCAAAGGGTTCATGATATCTTGGGTGATTTGGAGGTGAATGTGTTTGAAGCAAAGTTGAAGGATTTGATTATTTATATGAAGTGTTAAATTTTGGAAGTATTTTTCCCTTTCACTTCTTTTCTAAATGGATTTGATAATAAAAAAGACCATAACATGTTGGCATTGATGTCGGATCCCATGTCAAATAAGAATATGTGATTACTCAACTTAGTTGTGTGGGACAAAACAATGTAACCACATTGCTTGCTACTTATGAGTAGTTGTTACCATTATTAATGAAATGTGACAAAACATCGATGTTGAATGATTAGTTATTGACAAATTCAAACCCCACTAATCCAATGCCCAAGCACAATTGCCAAGCACAAAAAGGGATGTGTGTGGTGTTCCATAATTCCAAGAATTTCCATATGGTGATTCCTATAAGTTTTGAATAACACTAACCATATATATTTTAAAAATGACACCATTCCATGTAGTTGAATACATTGGAAATGAGTTCATCAATATTTTTTCATTTCAACATTTGACCATTGTTTGGTTTGAATGAAGTATAATGCTTTGTGTTGGAAAAGATCTAGAGTTTTAATATGGTGAATTTTCACATTTTTCAACTTGAAAAATATAATGTTAACACATACAAAAGATTTTTGTGAAACGATTTCCTTAATTGTCCATAATTTGAATCTTGTAAAAATAAAACCACCAATTTTTCACAATAATTTTTCTAAAGTAACGAAAATCTAAAGAAGGGATTTTTAAAATATTTTATTTTTGTATTTGGTCTATAGCCAATTGTGGTTAAAAATTCTTGTGGATGATCATTAGTTTGGTTCCAACACAAAATTGGGAAAAAAAACCTTGGTTGAAAGTTGAAATCCATTTCACTAATTTTCACCAAATAAAATTGTGTAAAAATAAAACATGAAACTTTTTTTACTACTTGTAAATTTACTTTCTTTTAGCATTAAAAAAAAAATCCTTTGTCACTCCTATTCTTACTTGCTTTCCTACTTACTTACTTATTTACTAACAAATAATTAATGTCGGACAATTTTCATTTTTCATGAGAATCGTCAAGTTTGGTTTTTGGGGTAAGTTTTGAAAATTTCCCTAGTTTTTTTAAAATAAAAATTCCCATTTTGAGAATCACCCTGGTTTTCAAAAAAAATCAAAATATAGTTAGGCAGTTTTTAGGGTTGGTGGGTCTTATAGATTTTCAGATTGCCAGTTTTCAAGGCCGATTCTCACAAGTTGATTTTTAAAAAAAATACTTTATGTGTTACTTTTTTGGGGTTTGTTTTGTGTTTTTTTCTTATAATAATAATAAATGATGAAATAAATAGATAAATAAATGATGGAAAATATTTTTTTAATATAAAAAATTTCATATTTACAAATTTTTCCCTTTCAAACTCCCCTTCAAATTCCTCCAACTCTTCTACAATTTCATCCTTCTTTATAAACTCCACCAAGGTTGATGGCATGTACATCCTACCTTAGGATCATTGGGCCAATTTTGATTTTAAAATTTTATTTATTTAAATTTTCAGATTGTAACCAACATCTTTTAAGGCTTGTCAAAATTCTAGCAAGAAAAACATGCATTCAATCTCAATTTGGGAACCTACAATTTTTTAAAATTGTTTTGTAAGAAAGCCAATTGTAGGGAATTTAGATTCATGTTTCTCCCACCATTCAAAAAGGCTTTTTATATCTTTCACATCCACATGAATCCTCTTGAAATCCAATAACTCCCTTGTTACAATTTCCTTTGTAGTTTTAGTGTTGTTGTTGGTCATTTGGAAAATATTTAGTCCATCGTCCTGATAAGCATCTTGATTTGTAGAACCAAAAGCAACATTTTCAATAGGATGTAAACAATTATATGATTTGACCAACATGGGATACAATGTTCTCCTATCATACTGCTCCACAATATATATATTTTTGCTCTTGTTTAACATATGAAAAAATAAGACAAAGATTTTTGAACTTAGGGTTAAGCATAAAAGACAAAAAGTTATGTGTTTTCTTTTCTTCATATGTCTTCAATAATGAAAGGAAAGAATCTAAAACCCCAAACATTTTTGATTTAATGTTAAAGGCAATAGTTGCTAACTTTAAAGAAAGTCTAGTGTCATCATCCATGAAGGACTCAAAAGAAGGTTTCAAATGCATTTCATCCCTAGATTTAGAACTCATGCTGATGGAAAAATTCAAGGCATTTAATAATAACCAATGTCTAATAGATTAGTTCAAGATGCAAGCAGAGTCAACATGGCTCAAACATTTAGCTATTGTATGACAAATGAACCATGTAATAGGAGGAGGAACATGGCCAAACATTTGAAGATTAGTTTGTTTGCTTAACACATGATAATAACTCCAATAAAAAAAAATGCTTTGTGGAATAATATTACCTTGTTTGCAAACCTACAAAAAAAATTAGACATTCCATAAAAAAATTATAAACAAATATTTACTCAAAAACACAAAATACTCATCACAAAAAGATGAATGAATAAACATTTACCTTGTCTTAACATGTGTCGAATTTTAGATTCAATACAAGTTTTCCTCCATTCTTGCCTTCCTTTTTTAGATTTCTTTGGCCACGTTATACACTTATGGATATTAGACTATGTAGATTTGATTGAGACATATGTAAGGTTTTTGCATACCCTTTTTCAACAATAACATACTAACAAGTTTTGGAAAATGCATGACCAAAACAAGTGCCATTGAAACTCTCTTCCAAACCCAAAACCTTACAATTAACAACAAATTTGAGAGTTGTTGTCATAGAGCTTAAATTTACCCCTTCATATTTTACATAAGCAATGATCTTCTTGCTTAACACATAAGAATCGAAGAGCTCTCTCAAATTTCTAACTAAGGCTTGACCTATTGTTTTTGTTGCTTCGAAAAGACCAATTATCATCTTCTTGGGTTGTCAATTTTCATCCAAAAAGTTGATGACCAAGGCAAAAATGTCATAAACACCTTTTGACATCCACAAATCAAAACATGCAATAGTTGAAATACATCGAAAAAATTATGGTAAAACATAAACATCTTTTGTTTTTTGAACCAAATTTGGCAAAATCTATTGTGAAAAAGTTTTTCTAGAAGGAAAAATAATGCAAGGATACAATTGTAAAGTAAATCTTTTCAACCATGAACTCTCTAAAAAATGTACAAATAAATGATTCTTAACAATCAATAAGGCTAAATCTTCAAGAAATTGTTTTTGCTGCACTTCATCTTTCTTGTAAGGAAGTTTTGTAAGAAACAATTAGAAATTTCAGATGAAGACACATTTTGCCTCCTCTTCGTTAATTGTTTTTCAACTTGAGTTTACATTGAACTATTCACTTCTTCATCAAGTTTTTTTGCAAGCAGGTCATGTTCTACATCCACATGTTTTTTCAAAGTTAATATCCCATTAGTTTTATAATATGAAATTAGTCCCTTACTTAATTTTGTTCTTGGATTATATAACACAAGTTTTTTGTAACACAAATGACTTGGGGAATTTTGACATCCATTTGTTTATTATCATTCACCACATATAAAACCGAACAAATGGCATTTATCCTTTCAGGCTTCCAAAACAATCTTTGAGCATGTAGTTTTTGTAAGTTTAAAATGAATATTTCATTGTTACTTTCTAAAGCCTTGTTTGCTTCAGTTTCCAAGCTCAAATTCTCAATTGAAGTTTTTGTTACATGTATATCATCCATCAATTTTTCATTTTGAAAAGGTTTAGTTTCAATTTCCTTTATAGTATTATCATTTGCACTTGATTATTCCATTAGAAGTAATGTAAAAAACAATAGAAAGTAATGCAAATTTTCAACTCCCAACAACCATAATCTAAAAAACTACAAGCTATTTCCTTTAAATCAAAAGGTTTATGTAACCTTTTTAGATATGTTTTTTGTTTACATATTATAAAATTAATGAACAAAAGGGTAGAGGTAAAGAGAAAAGCCAAGGGTCAAGGGGAGAAAACATTTACAAAGATAACAACAATAATTCACTTTTAAGCCTAATGCAAATAATAAAAATTGAATGGAAACTATGATTGCCCTCTCAAACAAACACCAATTTCCTTTCAACAATCAATGTTAACCTGTAAATAAAATACAAAAGAATGTTTAAAAATAATTAGATCAAACAAGAAAAAAATAATAATTTAATGGATTAATTCTAACGATAAATTTTTTTTTAAAGAAATATAATTTACAAGTTTTATAGACAATTTCTTGTTTTCTTTCCCTTTCTTGCAAAATAAAACACAAATAAATTGTATCATATCATACAAAAATTTGAGAAACTAAAGCTAAAACAAAAAACTTCAAAAATGATCAAATAAAAAATGAGATTAAAAAAAAAAAAAAAACCTTATTGCTTGTTAACTTTTGCTTGTAATTTTAAAAACTACTTGCAAAAGGCAAAGAAGGGGGGAGGGGGGAAATTTGATCCGGGGAAACAAAAGTGGAGAATAACAATAGGCACTTAAGAAGAAGAACAACAAGGGGGCCAAAGGTACTTTTAAAAAGTGAGGAGTAGCAACCTGGGAACAATGACAAGTAGTGAGTAGCAATGGGAGAGTAGCGATGGGCAAGGAACAACAATGGGGGAACAACGAAAGGTGGGGAATAGCAGCATGCGAAGAACAATAAAGGGGGAGTAATGATGGGCGGGGAACAATGATAGGCAAAGAACAACCATGTGCAAGTGGGAGTAGCCATGCATAGGTGGGAGCAACTGTTTGTAGGTGGTAATAGCTCAAGCAAACACAAGCAAGAACAACCATGCACAAGCTAGAACAAGAACAACGATATGCAAGAGTAGCTATGCAAAAGAGGGAACAATTATGTGCAAGTGAAAGCAAAAATGCACAAGTGATAGCAAGCACAAAAACAAAAAAAAAGAAGGAAAAAAACACAACTTACAAATCCTACAAAACAAAACAAAATAAAAAACCAAAACTAGAACTAAAAATAACACAAAACATGAAACAATTAATTTTTAAAAAAAAATCTTTAAAGAAACAAGAATGCTTGAAAGTAGGAGAAAGCAAAGAATAATCTCGAGGTGTAATAGTGAGTAGGAGCAAAGTGGAACCAATAGAGAGCTCGGACCTTTTTTTATAAGTAAACTTAAAACCTAACCCCAAAGGGTGACGATCATTACACTAGAGTTAGGGCCCTAACCCTTAACTCTAATGTGGTGACCACCTCTTACTGTTTTACTAATTTTATTATTATTATTATTTATTATTATACTTTTTACCATGAAAATTAGGCCCTTTTCAAAATGCGAGAACCTGTCCAATTCTCAGATGATGGCCAGTGAGAACTTGGGCGGTTCTCACTAGGTAGTTCTCATCTCCAGTGAAAACCACCAAGCAAGTTCTCAGGGACCGGTTCTCACTGGGAACCGGACTGAAAACCGGCGCCGGTTTTCAGCCGCCCAACACTGCAAGCAACCTGCAAAAGTAGTAGGAAAGCAGTGAGAAAGAATTATTTTCATCGGTTGCAAAAAGCAAAACGAATGCAGACTTTTTAGACTCGGAAAGAGACAAAAGCAAAGGGGGGATGTGCCCTGGCCTCTCCCCTTATGATGAGTTCCTAGGGTTCAGTGGCAGGGTTGGGGGCCATTCTGACAATCAGAAGAAAGAAAAGTGGATTTGGGCATGCATTTGTTTCATTATCATCGAATGCTTAGGTCGGCTCAAAGTTCTGGCTGTTGGTGCCACAATTTCCAAACTTACTTCGGTTTCTCTCTCTCTCTCTCTCTTTCTCTTTAATGGGTTCCTTTATCAGGACGTGCGTCAGACTGCGTGCACATCTGGTTCATTATGAATAGAGGACAGAAAAAAACATGGTACAGTTTTCAGAAAGATTTGCTGCCAGAGAGTTAGTAGTAGTAAGTAGTACCTACTGAAACTCGGGAAAATCATTTTGACCAGAATCTTCAAGCACTTGGATGTGTGTATAAGAACAGAAGGGGATGGATTTCTCCCAGCTTTCTTAATATTTTGCAACCCCACCAAATCAAAACTGAAACTGGGATTGCACACAGGTGGGAGACTACTAAGCTAATAACAACTTCCTCAAGCAGTGTAACTATATAGCCAATCCACAGCAGGTGTTGTTAGGCTTTGCTGTGCCTTTAACCAGCGCCACCCACCAGCAAACCATCGAAAATGTTGGATCACAAGACCATTTTGCTAAGCCAAACCGGCTTGTTTTGACTTTTCTTCATCCAATTTTCAATTTGTAGGGTCACATGCTGAGCACTACTGTTGGAGTTGCTCTAACAATGGTGAAAGAAATCATTCACCTTTGCTAGATTTGAATAGTAGCAGATCTAGTTATCCCCCAGAGCTAATAGTTTACACAAAGCACCAGAAGAAAATTTCTAGTCAGAGACAGCATGTTATCAAGTGGAATTTAACCTCCACGAAAAGGAGTGAGGTGTTTTGAAAACCTTTTTTTTTTGTTTTTTTTCCTCCCCCATGGTACTTGATGAGTATGGAGGGAAAAAATGTGTGTTTTCTTCCTTGACCGGTGCTTTACATCAGGTAACATGCTCAGAGCAGGGAATTTCTGAAATAAGTGCCCTCTTGACTCCACCTGAGGTGAGCACTTATTTCAGGAATGCCCGGCTCCTTGGGTGTTACTATACTCTTATCTGAGGGAATGGGTGTGTAGCTAGTATTATTTTCCATGTGGGTGAATCATTAGATTAACCATGCGAGCTTTCCTGCCATACTAATAAGTTATCACAAAATACTGGTGTTGGGGGGTTCTCTCTTTTTGGAGGAACCAGCGGGTGAGGGTAGATTATATGGACCCTTGATCAGCACTTCTCACAAAAATCAAAGAACTGGTCCTGACCTTGACCAGTGGTACTCAATAATCATATAACCGGTCTTGCCACTTACTCAAGGGTCTTAAAAACAATAAGATATTTAAGTTAAAGAACCTAGCCTTAACCACCAGTTCTTTGCCAGCTCTTTCATGAAAACCACTAGTTCTTCGAAATTCAAAAAAAAAAAAAAAAACTGGAATGAGAGGTTATTTTGGTTCTGAACTTTTTCACAAACCTGAAACTGTGTGGTATTTCAAAAACCTGGAACTGTGATTTTTTCGGGGTGAGTTTTTGCATTGTGGTGACAAATGTTAATGGAAAATGTAGTTTTAAAAGTGTAAATTGCAAAATTACAAAAAAATTGAAACCACGAAATTGGAAAAAAAAAGAGCTGGTTTTGTGATGTAGTCAAAGTGGCAATTGGGTATCATGGGAATTTTTAAAATAAAAACTGTGTGCAATTTTTATGCCATGTAAAGCGTGAAAATTTTACTTTACACTGAAAAGCTTCAAATTCAAGGAAGCGAAGGTTCTTTGATTTTTAGAAAAGAAAAACTGGAACCGGAGGTTATTAACAAAGTCAAAGAACCACGTAACACTGCAACATACCACAGGGTTCAAAAGACTTAGGTTACCCCTGATGACATGATAGTTTTGGTGGAGAAACAGTCCAGTGCTGCTAGCAGCTACACATTTGTAGTTGGCGGCTGTTGATAAATGAATTATCTTCTGAGGATCACAGTCTCTTCTGTGTCACAAAATGCTGACTTAGTAACACTTGATGCAGGTCTTTGGTCACACAGTCACCTAATAGGTAGTTGTGTTAACAGCCATTAGGGCTTCCTCTCCGTTTTAATAGACTGAAATTCTTATGCTGAATCGGCCATTCAGAATGTGTGCCAATCTGGGTTTCTTTTAAGGATTTTGTGATGTAATCAAAGTGGCAATCAACCAGAAAATAATTTAGCCAAATTGAGCTACATGCTAGATATGAAAGTAGAAAAAAAAAAACTCCTCCTAATTTCTTAACTACCTACTGGAAATTATCATAAAAAATCTGGCAATTTTATGTTTGCTATCTTTGAAGTCTGGCAAATTTGGGCCATTTTTCCCATGAAAAATCCTTTGTTTAGGTTGAAATCATGTTTTTGAGGTCAAATTCTGCTGAAAAGTCATGAGTTAAAGAAACACTGCCTATTCTGTAGACCTAATTGGCAGGCCTTGCAGATTTTGTAAGGTAGGTTTTATATCATGCAAGCCCTAAGAGTTGCATAACAAGGAGGCAAGGTTTTGCCACTGCCGGCTCATAGCTCAGTTGTGGCTGAGCCTGGCAAAACCTGCCTGCTCTCTAATACATAATTGGCTTTCTTGGACCAGCATCAGCAAATAATAAAAAAGATTAAGAGAAATGGGAAAAAAAGTGGTCCTACAACTTGAACTCATAAAACCCTTCACACTTTGTGACAATGTAAATGGAGAGTGCCTGATATCCATTAATAAGGAAATCAACGAGTTGGCATATTGAAAAGTGAAACACCCATGGACGTGAGCATTTTACTTTATGAAATGTGCACATTGCTTAATTTTTTTAAAAAAATCAATGATACCCAATGGGTACGTGGCTGGTACCCACCCAAATATCATGACAAAAAATAATAATAAAGAAAAACGACCGTATCAATCCTTATGCCATGTAACTCGCTCAGTTGCAGGCATTACCAGAATTGGGCCCACCTCAGCTCTGCTCACACAGACAGGCCCTTATTCCGATAATGCCCCTGGGTCTCAGCCCTTTACCTTACACATATCATACTCTGGCCCTCCCAGCATAACAGGCAAGAAGTGGGGGAGGTAAAAGCCCACGGATCATGATGCAATGCTTAAGTGGGGATGGCGATCAGATTTTCATTCATTAGTAGATCCGTCCTAAACTCCTTGTAAGTTAATCCATGACAGGAGATGGAGTTGGGCTTTACCCATTCTATTGAGAGTGCAACTAATGAATGAAGGATGAATCTGCTGCAATCAGTCATATTGTTCACTCTCTATCTATCATTGATGCCTCCTGTTTTGTTGCCGATGAATAAATACTATACGGACTGCTTACTGTTGTCCTTTCCTTTCCAACAGCACGCACCAAAAAAATTTGTGCTAACAAAAGAAAGAAAGAAAGAAAAACAAGGTCGGTTGATTCAATTATTTTTCTGCACTTTGGGATCGATCAGCCATCAGTTGCTTATCGGTCATGGTAGCTGGCATGATAGGCAGAAATGCCATAACAAATGGGGGTACTGTACCATCAAGAAGCATGCCCATCTGAACTGGGTACCCAAGTGGACCTTTGGATGTCCCTCTCTATCTTTAGTTGACCTGTTACTAGGATTTTGCATGTGTGGGGTAGGAGACAAACAAAGAGCAAAACAGAGAGAAGAGCACTTCTACTGCAACCACAACTGCACACACACACACACACTAGTCACTAACATCTGCACTACTGACACTGCCAATGTATGTCAGTAACGTACAGGAAAGGCCAAAACTGGCTTTTCACATTATCTAATGAAGGTGGCCATGGATGGGTGTGTGGACAGGAAACAGTTTCCCATTGGTTAGCCAGTTCCAGTTCCTTGGCTAACCACAGTGATTACTACAGTTTCTGGTTTTTACTACTTTTACCTACTAACAAACCCAATGACTCTCTTCCTTATGTACTGACCATCTACATGTATCTATTTGCTTAGTAGTTATGTAAAACCCTCTGCTCTTTGCAGCAGTGTAAATGGAGGCACCTTGTATGCTGTTATAGAGCGTGAATAGCCAGAAAGCATTTCACTTTTTGAAATACTTGTATTATTTATTTATTTCTTTACTGTGATACCGGGTACATACTGGTATCATGATTTTAAAAAAGAAATAAAAGTGAGCCAAATTTATTGTCCGACTACAGCCCTAGGGTGTTACCCTATGCCTATTATCTTTCCTACCTACTTCCAGGACCTGTCCTTTGCACCATGGGCTACCAAGGTGAAATTAGACATCAACTCAGTTGGGGGTTCATCTATGACTAAGTCATAACAGGCTTCCAATAGAAGAAGAACATCCCTGTATATAAAAAATCAGGGATGGGAACCCATCCATAAAAATTACAAGGCAAAAGAGAACACAAGTAGACACAACCTGAAGGAAAAACAAAAGCAAACAATCAACCCAAAAAAAACAGGTAAAGACTCTAATCAAAGAGGACTCCAATGGATGGTGCACCTGTTGCTGTTAATTCACTCTGGCTGGTGAAAACAATGCTACTCTCTCTTATATTTATTTCCTATATCCATGACAATTTCACCAAAGGCTCTTTGATGTCCTTTGGTGGATGAAAGAGGTCGTTGTCACTCAATCACTCTCTTTGTTTTTTGTTGGAATTTTTTATATTTTGGCTCCATCATCAAAGTGAAGCTTCATTTGGATAGATGAATAAGACGATTGGAGGAAATTTTGTTCAAAGGCACAAAAGCATGTCAAACCCAAATGGAAAACCATGATACTCAGGTGTGCCTGCTTACACATCTGCACAAATCCATTGCAACATGTGTCAATATGCCTCCCTAGACAGTTCAACTACATTGATAACTAGCCAATTCAAAAAATTCTCCCATGTGTAGACATTGGCCCAGGCAGGTGTGACCAAGAGCCTCTTTCCTCTCTCCCATCCCCTTTGAAAAGTGTGCTAAATTACCCATGTCAACCATAAATTGGGTCTTCACATTCCAATTCAAATTGAGGAGTTAATGCCAAAATCTGCTTAACCTATTTAGGTTTTTGCAAGTGGATTTAACTTACATGGTTGCATAGAGATTTACATGTTTTTCAAAAATATTTTGTTTGTGAGCAAACAAATCATGTCATGCCTTTGAAGAGAGGCCAGTTCCACATTCGACTGTTGGGTATAATATGATGTTCCTTGCATTATGAATTTCACTTTTAACTTTATTTTCCTCCACACCAAATACTTTTGGTGAATGTTGTGTGTGCATTGATAACATGAGCTCATAACTTTGTACTACTGTAGTTACCACTTTCACTCAGGTCATGAAAGAAGTAGGGACCATTTCAAAGATTTTTGTTCATCCATGTCATTGTAAAGGATTGAACAAGTGAGCTTTGGATATCAATTATGGGGGATGAATCTGACATTGCAATATAGGAATCTTGATAGAAAACATGGAATGAAGTCATCACCGCCCCCAGCAGGTTGTTAAAAAAGAACTCAAACTCCAAATTGATGTCCAATTGGTGAAGAAGTCCCTTTGGCTATTTGCACATACCAAACTTAAAGAATGCCTTGCCAATAACATGTGGTGACTTCAGAGTTGCTGTGGAAGTGAGTAATGGGTGGAAGGGGGCGTGCCATCATGAGGAAATAATCAGTGCAGATCTCGTTCAGACTTGGCCGGGTAGGAAAGGCCTCCCATACCCCATCTCTCCCTCCTCCCCCCCCCCCCC
>Ga0116227_10001138_pt1 | contig 57770 bp, 54 predicted proteins | sample S1TSphgellanicum_FD_89693 | JGI IMG/M metagenome (GOLD analysis project Ga0116227, IMG submission 89693) | Host-associated microbial communities from peat moss isolated from Minnesota, USA - S1T2_Fb - Sphagnum magellanicum MG | ecosystem: Host-associated > Plants > Peat moss > Unclassified...
ATAATAAACTTAAGTTAATTAAAAGACTTGGATTTGGCTTTAGTAATTTTAAAAATTTTCGATTACGTTGTCTATTAACCTGGCACTTTACTACTAATTTTCCATAAAATACATGGAAGAACCGGATTAAGTGATTTGTCATGGCGATGGCGGCAATTAGTAGATCGTAAGCACCAATGGGTGTGCCTAATACTTCTAGTTGAGAGCGAATTGTTCCAAATGTAATTGCTGCTAAATCATCAAAGGGTAGTGATATGAATTGAGCTAAAAATTCCTGTTGTAAGCTGAGATTACGCTCTGGGTTAGCACTTTTCATTGCACCATTAAATAGTTCAGCTTTGACGATTGAGCAAACAGCAATATCTTTGGTGTAAGTGGTTTCTAGTTTCTGCTTTAAGGCAGAATTTTTACCACGCATATAGATAATACAAGTGTTGGTATCTAGCAGAAATTTCATAAAATAGCTTCGCGTTCTAATTGTTCTCCCTGGGGATGGCGAATGAATGTTTCATCTTCGATACATCCATAAAATTGAGGCAGGGGATATTCTGAGATTTTGTTGAGCGATGTTTCTGGCTGTAAAGACTCGGTGAGTAGTTGGATAATATGACGCTTATCACTAGGGGAAAGCTGTAAAAGTTGTCGTTCTAGTTCTGAAATAGTCATGATTTACGTCAAGCAAGGATAATCTTATTATACTTTCTGCATCTAGACTTTATCTAATTGAACTCGTTTTTTACCTGTTAATAGTTGCTGTATTAATCCGCATTTTTATTGTTTCTGGAGTTTAGACTAAGCCATGAAAAAAGACCCAGTAAGGCTGGGTAAATAAGAGACTGAGCAAAAGTATGAATCAAACCTGAATATTAAGCAGCAGCAGATAGCTGTTCCGTGGTTTGTTAGCAAGCTTTTTTACGCTAGAATATGTAATATTATGGGCACGATTTTTACCAGTTTCCCAACCAGAAGATTTTCCACAGTTTTTGGTGGAAGCGCTGGTGTACTAACGTAAGTTGCTAGTTAGTGCCATACAATGGTATAAAATTGATACAAAAACTTGCAACTCAAGTATTCAGAGATTGCTGGATATTAAGTAATTGAGCAGAATTAATTACACAAACTCTCTTGCTGGAATCCTTTATCCAGTCTAGATAAAACTAGATAAGTACTTGAGCAGAATTAATTACACAAACTCTGGGCTGGAATCCTTTATCCAGTCTAGATCAGACTAGATATTAGTTTGTAAATATTTCTGCTCGGTTACTTATTAGTTTGTAAATATTTCTGTTTGGTTACTTATAATTTTGTACTTAAAAATAGGCGGTTTTTAATAACTAGCAACTTGGGTTACTAATTGCCGCTAAAACTCCAACAATAGATTGAGCTACCTTATCAGGAGTTAAATTGAGTAGGGATTTTTGCCAAGGAAGAGGGCGATCAATTACCATCTCACGAGCTAACCATCACTCCTAAGTCATGAAGAGCATTAAATCACTCCATCGCTCACACTATTGAGGAGTGCTGAAAAGGAAGAGGGCGATCAATTACCATCTCACGAGCTAACCATCACTCCTAAGTCATGAAGAGCATTAAATCACTCCATCGCTCACACTATTGAGGAGTGCTGAAATTGAATAGACCTCTTGCAAAAGTTTTTTATGCTATAGTTAGAAACTTTAAAAACTTATCTTGATCTGATTTAACGCTAACCAAAATCTCCCTTCCTTCCTCAAAGCTAAATTTTTTTAACAGTGTTAAATTACACTCGTTTTATTTCAATTTCCAGTGGGGATTCGTCATCGCGTCGGAGCATCGCCCAAAGGGCAGGGAAGAAAGTGACATAAAAGTAGCGAGTGTGGTGGAATCAGCCTGACCGCTACGCTAAAAGGTTTCATGCCCCACCATGCAGAAATTAACTCGAGAAAATCGAAACAGGTGTGGGGGATCAGAAACCTTTTTCTATAGAAAGCAGGATGATGATTAATCTTATTTAAAAACTAGAAAATTAACATCTTTTCTCTGTTCCCTCCCCCCCAAAAAGAGATCGCACCCTGTCTCCAATACCCAATACATTCACGATGAACTTGCAGCAAACTTGTAACTCAAAACCTCAATTAGCTGCTTATCTGGTAAATGACTAGGGCTGATAGAAATAGCGTTGCTGTCGTAGTGATGGACAGTTACACCCTGCATCAAATTCAAAAAATCATCTAGTGGGGAAATACCACAATTGGCAGCATCAGCCGCCTGTGTCCGATACTGGGTAGGAAATACTATCTTGGGATCTAGCATCCCAATGGCCTGTTTTGCCTCCTCAGCATTGTAGGCTTTATCACTACCACCCACAGGTACGAAGGCTACATCCGGACGACCCATGAGGATTTTTTGCTCAAAGGTAATCGGTGCAGCTGCACCCCCTAAATGTAAAACGTTAATTCCCGCTTGTGTCCATTTCCAGGCAGTATTCTGCCCGAACTGCTTACCACCTTTGTGGTCATGGTCTATGCCTATTCCCTGAATCTTGATCCCCTTAAACTCATAGTCCCCAGGTTCATAGACTATCTTCGGATGTCCCGGTAATCCATCCACCGCACCTTCATCCAGTAGTTGACTACTAATCATTACTAAATCTGCTGTAACTTGTGGGGGACGATATCCAGCGGTACAACCAATGGGACGAAATGGGTTGATAAGAATTTTGATACCACCACCAGTCAGCAAAAAGCAACTATGACCTAACCACTGCACCGATAAACTGCCAGATTGGGTATTAGCTGCAAATCCAGAACCCAGATTAGTAACTAAAGCTGTTACTAACCCTGCTCCAGCATAGCCCATCAAGTGTCGTCGTTTCATTCACTACTCGCTTTCGACTGTAACTGTTTCAGAAAATTCCGCAATAGTTGTTTACCTGAAGATGTCAAGACACTCTCTGGATGAAACTGGACACCCTGAATATGAGGATAGTTCCGGTGTCGGACTCCCATAATCGTACCATCATCAACCCAAGCAGTGATTTCCAACACCTCAGGGCAAGTCTCGCGGTCAATCACCAAACTATGATACCTCGTTGCGGTTAAGGGATTTTCTAATCCTTGAAAAACCCCAACACTATTGTGATTTACTAAAGAGGTTTTACCATGCATCAAGTCAGGTGCAGAGACGATTTTACCACCGAAGACCTGACCAATGCTTTGATGTCCTAAACAAACACCCAAAATTGGCAACTTAGCCCCTAGTTGGGCAATCAAATGAAGGGAAATTCCCGCATCCTCTGGCCGACCTGGACCAGGGGAAATCACTACTGCAGCAGGGTTTAGTTCTTGAATTTCATCTATAGTTATCTTATCGTTACGAAAAACTTTCAGGTCAGTTGCCACTGGGAACTCCGCTGCTAGTTCTCCTAGATATTGAACTAAGTTATATGTAAAGCTGTCGTAATTATCAATGACTATAATCAATTTCTCTACTCCTTTTAACTCTGAATCCGATTTCTTCCTCTCTTTCTCACCAAGTAAGTCTTTTGGGCTGCATTATTTTACCATTATGTCAACTAATTTAGAAACAATGCAGTAATTGTAAATTCCAAATTTGATAGTTCTGAAAGCCTTACACTACAATACTTACAATTAAATACATCCATTAACTTACCGGATGATACATTCCTGTATTCTGATTAAACTTGTCAGAAAACCAATAAAAGCCGCTTCCATATTTTTATCAGCCAGCAAAAAGATACAATCTCTCACCCCAACACCCCTGCGGTAAACAAAGGAACCAAGGTCAATAGTACCCTGCCAATTCTGTAACCGGGGATGTTGATTTCCGGGAATTGCCTCTGCACCATTTTCCTGAGTACGCTGCATCACAATCACAGATGCTAACTCGGTATATGCTAACACAACTGGAGAATGGGTAGATACCTAGACTTGAGCATCATACACGGAACTTAAAGACTGCAATACTACCTCAATTGTTCTGGGGTGGATACCATTCTCCGGTTCTTCCAAGAAAATGAGATGATGGGGTTGGGGTAGGTAGGGGAGAATAGTCAGAGCCAAAATATGCAGGGTACCGTGGGATAACCCTGAAGATGTAACAACATAATCTCCCCAATAGGTTAATTTGAGGTAAGCGTGATAATCTTCTTCCCGTTGAATGGCTTCTATGGACAAAATGTTAGGCAGAGCCATTTTGACGTGTTCCACCCAAGATTGAAATAATTCTGGCTGTTCCTGTTGTAAACTCAGTACTAGCCAAGGTAAATTAGAACCATCTTTACGTAAGGTTTTTGGCTGACCAGGGGGACAGGCTTTCCGTAATACTGACCAACTTGGCTCATAACACATTACCCCTTTTTCTAAAAGATTTCTGAACCAAATGGATCCTGGAAATTTATCAATATCACTGGGGAGATTTGCTAAGGCTAATTCCTGGGGTTGTAGTCGCAAGTTAATCTTAGAACGGCTACGATCTTCTTGTTTGACAATTATCAGTGAACCTGATTCCCGTTCAATAATTGTTTGCCAATAGCGAGGGCGTTTACCCCCTATTCCCCAACCTGTTTTGGGTTCAACAACGTTCCGAGGTACAATATATAAAAATTCGCTAACTACTTGCAGTTCAATTTGATTAAATATTTGGAACTGAATCTCATATCTAATACTTTGAGGATACCGATTTTGAGCTTGTAAAACTGTAGGTGATGCGTTCTCCAGTAACTTGGCAATAACTTCCTCAGGTAAATCAGATGCGATCGCAAAACCAAAATAGTCCCCCCTACCACAATACAGCAACTCTTGTAAATTTTGTACTCTTGGACTACACCCAATGGAGGGAGATTCTAAAAAAGCTGCCACCAAACCCTGTGATAATATCTCTCCCAACAACAAAGGAATATCCAGCAGCATACTTTTACTAGTGCCATTGGCACCAGCCAAAACATGATATTGACCAAGTTTAATATCAAGTTTCTCAAAGCAACGATACTTAAAGGCTTCTATTCGAGAAATCATACATACTGGTGTGTATTAACTGTCGCTTACTCCCTTCCCGGCGAAAAAAGTCTGATTTTACCCAATTTCTTCCTGACCCCTGTTAAGAGTTCCAAAACGCAGTTTATTCCTGTGCAAAGTATATTAACCGACTTTTAGTTTTGAAAGTTTGTGAGTTATCTGTTTAGTTTATTTCCCACAGCCTGAATAAATTCCTGTACAGCATCATACTAGTCTATAGAATTACGGTTACAGTGGATCTAGCAGGGCAATAACCATCCTAAAATATCCCGCTTGACACTGCCACCCATTTATACTCTAAACGGTTTGGCGCTTTACTTTTAAAATCGCGCTTGAGGTTAACAGGCAAAGTTTTTTGCCCAGGCAAAAGTACAGAAATCAGCCGTTTTTAGTATAGTAAACAGGTGATTGCAATAGGTCTACAATTATAGAGTGACACTCCCTAGCTCAAGAAACATATCCTGGAACCCGCATTCAGCAGGTTATTTAAGACAAAAAAATAATATTGGTGAGTTTCCGGTCTATAAGTACTTGAACAGAATTAATTACACAAACTCTCTTGCTGGAATCCTTTATCCAGTCTAGATAAGACTAGATATTAGTTTGTAAATATTTCTGTTCGGTTGCTTAATCCTCACGGCATAACCATTTCTACTTTTTCAGCAGACCCTAATTAGTACGAAGAATGGGTTGTTTAGGAGAGTAGATCATCACCGTTCAATCCAACAGTAGGAGTGTGAGGACAAAGGCATAGGGGAGCGATAAGCTGAAGATATTGACTAAAGAAGCGTGAACCGGGAGAATAGACCATGTCAATTGAGGCAACCAAAGCACTAAGTGGTCAAACCGTCAGTCAGGAGACTTGGATACCAGAGGTGCCCCTTGATGACTTAATCTTTGATGATGGGGAACCCTTGGAAAGTAATCGCCACCGCATTGCCATGAATGCCTTGATTCGGTCGTTGCAGCAGGCATGGGCTGACCGCAATGACTTTTTCACCGGTGGGAATATGTTTGTGTATTTTAATCAGTCCCAACTGCGGAACCAAGATTTCCGAGGACCAGACTTTTTTGCAGTGCTGAATGTGGATGGTAGTAAGCAGAGGCAGGGATGGGTGGTGTGGGAGGAAGGTGGACGTTACCCAGATGTGATTGTGGAATTGATGTCACCCTCCACTGCTCAAAAGGATGTAGGGATCAAGAAGGAGATTTACGAGCAGGTTTTTCAGACGGTGGATTATTATGTGTTTGACCCGTTTGAGAGTGCATCATTGCAAGGGTGGCACTTGGAACCGGACCAGGGCTATCAGGAATTGGTGACCAATGAACAAGGGTGGCTGTGGTGTGAAACCTTAGGTTTTTGGTTAGGGAAGTGGGAAGGAACCATAGATCGGGAGTGGGCAGTGTGGTTGCGGTTTTATGATGCGGCAGGGTCATTGGTGCTGCTACCAGAGGAAGTTGCACAACAACAAGTAGACGAAGAACGTCAACGGGTTACAGAAGAACGTCAACGGGCAGATGAAGAACATCTCCGGGCAGAGGCTGAACGTCAACGGGCAGAAGCTGCACAACAACAAGCTGATGCTGAACGTCAACGGGCTGAAGCTGCACGTCAACAAGTAGACGAAGAACGTCAACGGGCTGAAGCTGCACAACAACAAGCTGATGCTGAACGCCAACGGGCAGAACGACTAGCCGAACGCCTCCGGGCTATGGGTATTAACCCAGATGATTTTGATTCCTAGTCTAGGTCTCTCCTCGCGGCCCACCCCATCTACCCCTATTGCCAAACCCAACCCATAGCTGAGGTGGTAATTGGGGATACCTCGCAAATTAAGTTACATCATTAATACGGGGGATTTCGGGGAATGGGTTGTGCGGGTTGATAATTACCGTTTGCATCTAGCGGGTTAATTTTGTAGGCGTAGGACAAGGGAGAGTTCATTCATGTTCGGTACCAGAGGTGGGGAACTCAAGGGACCAACCCCCCACAAAACATCCCCCATAGTCTCACACAGGAGGGAGTATGAAGCCTTGTGGAGTAAAGGTTAAGAGAATTAACACACTAGTTTGCATCTAAAACTTATATCCCTTGAACAGGGGGGATTTCGGGATTCGGGACAATTTGATTCACGGATATTGAACCTAAAACAGGATCATTACACAGGCGATCGCTGCATCAAATCCTTGCCCTTGCCGAGCTACGTGAAATGTGTGCTGAGGAAAACTATCAGCTTGAAATACCTCTGCGCCGCCATCAATTAAATCTTTTTACTGAGGACTCCCATGACCTTTCTCTGTGATACTAATGTCATCAGTGAGTTAGCTCGACCTCAGCCAAATTCAGGAGTAATGGATTGGATCGCAACTGTTCCATCAATTTCCTTGAGTGTCATCACCCTAGAAGAAATCCTCTATGAGCCTTGTGGGGTAAAGGTTAAGAGAATTAACACACTAGTACAGTTCGGCGTAAACAGATAGACCATATCTTGGGGGACTAAGCCGCAAGGTTAAGAGCGGTTTTGTATAGTCTGGTTATTTATGCCAACTATCTACTCCCTTCCTATTATAGGATTACTTAGTAAAAAATCGGTAGTAATCCTTAATTTCTTATAGGTAGCATCTGGAGGATTTCTTGGGCAGCGCGATCGCATACCCCCACCTCCCCCAAGCACTGCCGCATTTGCTGATAATCTGCTAATGTTTGCTGTCTCCGGCTGGGATTAAGTAGTAATTCCATTGCCGCTTGGATAATATTTTCTGGTGTAGCTTGCTCTTGTAAAAACTCTGGCACAATACGTCGCATCACTAGTAAGTTAGCGGGCGAGGCAAAGGGAATAGAACCTCTGAGGATCTGACGGGCAAACCACACAGTAATTGGATTCAACCGATAAACTACAACTTGGGGGACATCTAATAGTGCTAGTTCTAAATTGACGGTTCCCGATTTAGTAATTGCCAAATCAGCAGCGGCAAAAACTTCTTTTTGTCCATCTAAAATAACTGAACAACGTAGTCCATATCGTTTCACTGCCTCCTCGATTGGTCGTCTATACATCTCCAAAGAGAGAGGAATCCAAAAATGAACATCTGGTAATTTATTTTGAATAGTTTGGGCTGCTAGGAAAATTATGGGTAGAAGATATTTCAGTTCCTGGGGACGGGATGCGGGGAGCAGGGCAATAGCTATTTGTTCCGGGGCAATTCCCAATTTAGCTCTAGCTGCTTGACGACTAGGAGCGTCTTGCATCCGGTCAACTAGGGGATGTCCTACCCAGGTCACTTGAGCACCGTTGGCTTGGTAATAACGGGCTTCTTGGGGGAAAATTGCCAACAATTTATGAGTGAAGCCGACAATCCGGTTAGTGTTGTCCATATTAGCCGACCATACCCATTCCTGAGGGGCAATGTAGTACACCACAGGCACATGGGGAAGATGCCGCCGCATATAGGTGCCGATACCGATGTTAGGTCCCATGTAATCGATCAGTACCACCAAATCAGGAGGAGTTTGCTTGAGGTCAGCAATTGCCTGTCGCTGTACTTGCAGTGTTGGCAAAAGGTAAGGCAGAGATTCAATTACCCCCATTGAACCAATACCACTAGTGTTGCCCAAAAGATTTGCCCCTGCTGCTGCCATTTTGTCTCCACCCAAGGCTATGATTTCTAACTCTAGGTCCCTCACCATAGCTTGGCGCTTCAGCGCCATGATTAGCAGCGATCCTTGTAGATCTCCGGACACTTCACCAGTGCTAATAAATATCCGCATTACTCAAGACTCATCAGTTGTACTTCTTTTCCCTTTGGCAGGAATCAAACCTCGCCTTCCTGGCATCTGCGAAAGTAGGAGAAAGCGACGCAGATGTTGCAACTGTTCAGTTTCCGCTAGCATTTCCAACTGTTCTAAAGCCTCCTTAAAAGAGAAATCAGAGCGGTAGAGGATGCGGAAAGCTTTTCTCAAAATTTGCAGGTCGTTGGTGCTCATGCCCGAGCGTTTTAGTCCTACAAGGTTGAGAGTCCGGACTCGTGCTGGATTTCCCTCCACCAGCATGTAGGGTGGAACATCTCGGTCAATCCTGGCCATACCTCCTACCATTGACATCCCACCAATATGCACAAACTGATGGACACCTAAAACCCCACTCAGTCTGGCCCGGGACTCTATGTGGACGTGACCTGCTAAGGCAACGGCGTTAGCTATAATCACGGAGTCCCCAACTACGCAGTTATGGCCTACATGGACATAGGCCATCAATAGATTATTGTCACCAATCACTGTTACTTGATCAGCTCCAGTGGCTCGGTTGATGGTAACATACTCCCGAATCACGTTGTTATTGCCAATTTGCACCCCAGTTGGTTCTCCCATATATTTGAGATCCTGGGATTCCATCCCAATCGCTGCTCCGGGAAAAATCTGGTTTCGGGACCCAATTTCACAGGTGCCATCTAGTACTACATGAGGACCAATTACGGTTTCTGGACCGACTTTAACATTAGCTCCAATCACAGCGTATGCACCGACTTGAACCGTTGAGTGGAGTTCTGATTTAGGATGAATTACAGCAGTTGGATGTATAAGTGTCTTCAAGGATGAATCTCCAAAACCAGCATTGCTGAGTTTATTAAGTATTCCGTTAGTAAAAGTGTGTGAGAAAAGCCAAAATGTCGCAGGATTGAGGGTCAGAGGCTACTTGAAATTACGCTTGTAAATTGTTAGCCTTAACCTAGGCTGCCCAAGGATGGTCTGCCATTACCCCATGAGCCTAAGAAGTAGACTTTTAGCTAATTAAAGAAAATAACAGCTCGCCTTCAGCCGTCAGATTTCCCTCTACTTCGGCTATAGCTTGCATCTTACCAAAGCGACGTTTTTTTACCCACAACAGTTCCGCAGTTATTACTAGCTGATCACCAGGTACTACCTGACGACGGAAGCGGACTTTATCTATACCGGCAAAGACAAATAGTCCTCCATCAACTCCAGGCATTTGGGTGATAACAATACCCCCAACCTGTGCCATTGCCTCTACAATCAACACTCCCGGCATCAGTGGTCGGTCAGGAAAGTGTCCTTGGAATTGGGGTTCATTGCAGGTGACATTTTTAATTCCCACTGCCCGTTTCCCTGGAACATAATCAGTGATCCGGTCTATCAAGAGGAATGGGTAGCGGTGTGGTAAGATTCGCTGAATTTCCTCAATGGTGAAACTAGTTTTATTCTCCGATGTAGTTGTATTCTCAGCCCCCTCTTCCGGGGTGGTAGGTGTTGATGCAGTCCCATGTACAGAATTAGTTTCAGTGAGGATTGACATTGGCTTTGCTAATTGATGGCTAGTGAAATGTCGGATTTTAGGTCAAATCTAAAATCTTCCGTGCTAGTTGAATATGTAAACTGTGACTAGCTTTGTATGCTAGGAAGTGGGCTACGGGGAAAGTTCCCAATAAACTCAAATCTCCTACTAAGTCTAAGATTTTATGACGTACTGGCTCATTTGCAAATCTCAGCGGTGGATTTAGCCAACCTTCAGGGCCACAGACAAGGGCATTATCTAAGTTGCCACCTTTGATTAGCCCAGATCGCTGGAGATGTTCGATTTGGTGTAGCAACCCAAAGGTTCGAGCCGGAGCAACTTCGGTACTAAAGCTAGTAGCAGTATTTTCTAGCTCCCCATGTAGTGACCAACTATACCATTGATTCCCAATGGCAGGTAGTTCAAAATCGATACCATAGCTAAAACGGGTTTCAGGTGCAGGCATAGCACTGACAAAAGCATCTCCTTGATGGACCCAAATAGGTTGCTGCACAGTTAAAGGTGCTTCCCGATTCACTGGCTGGGATTTTAAGCCAACTTCAGCAATTTTCCCTGTCCATACTCCGGCTGAACCATCCAGTAGTGGTACTTCTGGTCCATCAATTTCGATGCGGGCATTGTCTACACCCATGGCAACCAAAGCTGCCAATAAATGCTCTACTGTGCGAACACCAGTTTCTCCCTCACCCAACTGGGTTGAGAGAACAGTCTGATTCACTGCCCCAACTTCGGCGGGAATATTTGGACCATCCGGTAAATCTACCCGGACAAAGTAGCGCCCACTGGCTGCCTGTGCTGGTAGTATTCGCACATTAGTACTCACACCGCTATGCAGCCCCACGCCTGTTTGGGTAATTTCCCCAGCTAAGGTGTGCTGTAGCATAGGCAAAAAGTTAGTATATTTTCATCAATGTTGTCCATTTCCAGTTTTTGTCCCCTGATTACTGCTAAGAATGTCAACCCCTTTTTAGGAATATAGTATTAGGGCAAAAGTAAAAATTAGCAAGCTCCAGTCCGTACCCATCTTAAAACCTTTCACCTACACCAAACTCAATGCGGCTGTCACCCTGATCGTCGATACCGTAGTCTAGGCGGATTGGTCCCAAGGGTGACTGCACACGCACACCAAGACCATAGCCGTAGCCGGTGCCCGGTTTGTCTAGTAATACGGAAATTTCGTCACTAGTCCCCAAGTCGCTGGCGAAATCGAAAAATATCGCGCCACTGATGACGGAGAAGACGGGAAACCGATACTCAATGGATGTTTGGACATAACTGCGAGCATCCGCTAATCCACCTTCTTCGTAGCCCCGAACGGAGTTACTGCCACCAAGACTAAAGGCTTCGTAAGGAGGTAGGTCCCCAATGATGGTGCCTCCCTGCAAGTTAAAGGCTATAGTTTGTGGCTTTTTGGTGAATTTCAGGAACTTGACTGGGAAGTATTGACTGTAGTTAGCGCGTAACCTCGTAAGTAAAATGTCGCCTATTCCTATAGGCACTGATTGATCAACACCAAACCGGAGGAAAGAACCCTGAGTCGGTTGCAGGCGGTTATTCCGGCGATCGCGTTGTAACCCCACTTGTACTAGTAACAAATCATCTTGTCCTGTTCCCGATTGGGTGAGGGAAATTGGCCCACTAAGCTGGTTCCCATTGTTATCAAATACAGCCACTGTGGGTTTGAGGTTGCCATAGGCATCACGAATAGAAACCCGTTGATATTGGAATCCCGTTGAGAGCGTCCATTCTGCAGGCTTATAAGGGTCGGGGGAAAGGGGTCGCGTGAAGGTGACCCCACCACCTAAACGAATCACACGGGGGTCATCCTGAGCATTTGTATTTGTGGGATTATTAGGGTCGTAGGTCTTAAGATTAGTGTTCTGCCCTTCAAAAAGATAGGAAATAGCACTACTGCGGAAAATATCTGTGGTGTAAGAAGTTCGGTAGGGGTCTCCAGCAATCCAGGGATCTGTAAACCGCAGGTCATATAGTATCGCCGTTTCTCCTATTTCTACCTCTGCCCCCAATTTCTGGTCCCTGCCACCCACGTTTTGCTGTTGGTAGCCAGCAGTACCAAAAATCCCAGTGGCAGAACTAATCCCAGCCCCAAAGGTTACGGAGCCGCTGCTGCGTTCAGCCACATTCACGATTACATCCACCTTACTGGGATCTGTACCTGGATTAAGGGAGACATTTACATCTTCAAATATCCCGAGAGAATATACTCGTTGCAGGTCTTTTTGCACGATGTTGCGGTTGAACACCTGCCCCGGTTTTAATTCCAACTCCCGTTTAATCACATATTCCTTGGTTCGCCCCCGAAGTGGGTTCCCCTTGGCATCAGTTTCCCGTCCGTCTTTAGTACGAAACCGGATTTTAATATTCTCCACTACACCCTCTGCCACTTTGAGGGTAACAATGCCGTCATCTGATACCTGAGGTGATCCAATTAGGTTCGCCAGTACATAACCACCATCTTGATATTTTTTGGTTAACTGTTTGACTCCCTCTTGTAAGTCCCGAAAGTTGAGGATTTTTCCATACTGGTTGTGAAAGATTTGATCCACAACATCGGGTTTGAAGACAGAGGGAACACCAAGACCAGGATTGGCATCCAAAACTACCTTACTTAGAACTGGGTTGGGTTGGACAATGAAGCTCACCCGGACACCCAATGGTGTATCTTCTGGCACTGCCTGAACCTTGGCGAAAAAGCCAGTGCTAAAAATGGCGTTAATATCCTCTTGGATTTGGGAACGGGTTGTCGTCTGTCCTGGTTGGGTCCGAATTACTTTATAAATTTGGTTCTCTAGTTCCGGGGAGATGGGCCCTGTTGGGGACTTGACTACTACCTCCGACACCAGGACGCGGGGTTCATTCGTTTCTGGAGTAGTTTCTGGCTGGGTGTTATCCGGAGTGCCTGGGAAGATAGGTTGCACCATTGGGGTGGTGTTATCGGGGGAAGTTGGGAAGACAGGTTGCACCGTTGGGGTACTACTTCCTGGTGTGGTGGGCAGAACCGTTGGGGTACTACTTCCTGGTGTGGTGGGCAGAACCGTCGGGGTACTACTTCCTGGTGTGGTGGGCAGAACCGTTGGGGTGCTACTTCCTGGTGTCGTGGGTAGAACCGTTGGGGTGCTACTTCCTGGTGTCGTGGGTAGAACCGTTGGGGTACTACTTCCTGGTGTCGTGGGTAGAACCGTTGGGGTGCTTCCCGGTGTCGTGGGTAGAACTGTCGGGGTGCTTCCCGGTGTCGTGGGTAGAACCGTTGGGGTGCTACTCCCAGGCACTGGGGTAGTTTCTAATTGTGCCGTTACTGGCGTAATCAATGTTGGTAATATTACCTCCGTCGAAGATGGTAATACTGGCTGTGGTTGTGCTATTGTTGCCGGCTCTGTGCTTAAGATTTTGACCACAGAAGACTGGGGAGGTTCTGCTGTCGCAGGATAAAGCGGATTTAGTTCGGCTGTTGCTGATTTGATGCTGTTAACGGTTTGTGCATCTGCCCTTAATAAACTAGATAAAGGAGTAGCAATGGCTACTGCTGCTACCAATACGGGAGATAAACGCATTTTATTGATATTCCTCTTCACTACCTACCACACCATCACAAAGCAATTGTCTTCTTAGGTTACAGGTAAAACTGAACACGTAAAATTTTACCCTTTGCTTTTTACTTTACAAAGCAAAGGGGAAAAGTAAAACTCTTCTAATTTTTACCCCTTTACAGCAGTTCTCAATTCCCTTCTAACTCCTTTGTAGCTTCTAAGACTCGTTGCCAAACCTCCTGGTAAGCTGCTTCTACGTTCCCTAGGTCTTGGCGGAAGCGGTCTTTATCCATTACCCGATTCTGGGGGTTGCTTTGGGACGTGTCCCACAAACGGCAGGTATCAGGACTAATTTCATCTGCCAAAACCAACTGCTGGTGTGAGTCCAGACCAAATTCTAGTTTGAAGTCTACCAAGGTAATACCGCACCGTTGCCAAAAATTTTGGAGAGAGTTGTTGATTTGCCTTGCCAGATGGGTAATAGCGTCAACTTGTTCGGCTGTAGCTAGTGCCAATAGAAATAGGCGATCGCGTGTTAGGAGCGGATCTCCTAACTCGTCATTTTTGTAATAAAATTCCACCAGAGGGTCTTTGAGAATGAAGCCTAGTGGTAGACCGGTTTGCCGACACAGACTACCAGCAGCTATATTTCTCACAACTACTTCCAATGGCAAAATCTTGACTGCTCTCACCCGCATTTGGTTTCGAGCCGGACTATCGATAAAGTGAGTTTTGATCCCTTGGGCTTCCAGATATTGAAACAGTTTACTGGAAATGCTACAGTTAATCTCGCCTTTTCCCTGAATAGTACCTTTTTTTTGGGCATTAAAGGCAGTGGCATCGTCTTTGAAATTAGCTAACAAGACCTCAGGATTGTCTGTTGCATAGAGAATTTTTGCTTTGCCTTCGTATAGTTTAGAATTAACAGACATGATGGCAGGTAAATTTTTTCTGCTTCTGGCTTAACCATTTTATCTAGGGAATAGGGAATTGAGAATAGGCAAGGGAGAATAAACTTAGGTGTAAACATTTTTTTCAACAAGCTTATCTAGTGCTAATCAACCTAAAAGTTTAATGAAGGAGGCAAAATAATGACCAGTAAAGATGATTTTCTCTATCCTCGTGGTCGCTACTATGGTCATGTAAAGCCAGAAAATTTAGCTTTCAATGCCAATCTCCAAGAATTTGCCCAGCGAATTAGCTACATCTGTAACTTAGAAACAAGCGGCAAAATAGAACCAACGGAAGCATACGAGCAAATCAAGATACTTTGGACAGAATTGAAACACTCAAAACAACAACTGCGAATTGGTGAAGACCCTTTTTTCAACAACGGTGAGCAGTAAGGACTCAGCTATCAAGGGTGTCGTGACCTGACGGTACAGTGTGGACTTGGAAGAATCATATGATTGGTTACAGACTACCGAACTCTAAGCCTACTGATGATAGGCGCTTGTAAAAAAGACAGACTACATTTTAAATTTTGGATGAGGATTGAATGGTTTTGATCTAAAGCCCAAAATTGAATGTTGATCCTCAGAATAATGATTATGAAGGGACACAAACCTGATAGATTTAGCTATCAGCGAGTAAAAACTGGTAAAAATGAAAGTCCTGGTTATTGGCGGTGATGGGTATTGTGGCTGGGCAACCGCACTTTACCTTTCCAATCGAGGTTATGAAGTTGGGATTCTAGATAGTTTGGTGCGGCGGCACTGGGATAATGAGTTGGGTGTAGAGACTCTAACCCCCATCGCACTGATTCAGCAGCGTCTACAACGCTGGCAAGATCTAACTGGTAAATCTATTGACCTATTCGTCGGTGACATTACAAATTACGCCTTTCTCACCAAAGTACTACACCAATTTCAACCAAATGCCCTAGTCCACTTTGGGGAACAGCGTTCGGCACCTTTTTCAATGATTGACCGTGAACACGCAGTTCTAACCCAAGTGAATAATGTAGTCGGGACATTGAATTTGCTGTATGCAATGCGGGAAGACTTCCCAGACTGCCACTTAATCAAACTAGGGACAATGGGTGAATACGGCACACCCAACATCGATATCGAAGAAGGCTATATCACCATTGAACACAACGGGCGCAAGGATACCCTACCTTACCCTAAGCAGCCCGGTTCCATGTATCACCTCAGCAAAGTCCATGACAGCCATAATATCCACTTTGCCTGCCGGATTTGGGGACTGCGGGCTACGGACCTAAATCAAGGAGTAGTCTACGGTGTCCTCACTGAAGAGACAGGGATGGATGAGCTATTAATTAACCGTCTCGATTACGATGGTGTATTTGGTACAGCACTTAACCGCTTTTGCATCCAAGCCGCAATTGGGCACCCCCTTACAGTGTACGGGAAAGGTGGACAAACTCGTGGATTTTTAGATATTCGTGATACCGTGCGCTGTGTAGAACTGGCAATTGCCAACCCAGCCCAACCAGGCGAATTTCGCGTATTTAACCAATTTACCGAACAATTCAGTGTTGGCGACTTGGCATTAATGGTGAAAAAAGCTGGCAACGCCCTAGGGCTAAATGTGGAAATTAATCACCTCAGTAACCCCAGAGTGGAAAAAGAAGAACATTACTTCAATGCTAAAAACACTAAGTTGCTAGATCTAGGCTTACAGCCGCATTATCTATCTGACTCCCTCCTCGATTCTCTCTTAAACTTTGCCATTAGGTATCAGAACCGAGTTGATCGCCATCAAATTTTACCTAAAGTTTCCTGGCATAGAAATTAGGGTAAATTCGAGGTGAGGCATTTAACTCAGGTCAGTCGCTGTCCAGCTTCGGCCAGCGACTAGGAATTTTAGATACTAATTTGAGATTTTGGATTGCTAGTTTAGGATCTGCTGAAAAACTCTCCTATTGCGAATCATGATCCCACACAGCACCAAAAATCGTGGTTTCAGAGGTTGGTTCCCCAATTAACCCCACGATTTTCTCCCGAAATGCCAGGATTTTGAGCATCTATTTGCCATATTCTTGCACCTGTTTGGACTAAAAACGATTGAAACCCTGATTCAGAATGGGTTATAGCAATATTGGGCAAGCCATAGTTATGGTAGTCCTATTTAATTTTTGAAAAAAGTCCTTGCCTGCCTTTCTGTTAAGAGATCTACGCAAATATTTTCAGTAAGTAAATCGGATGCCTATAGAATAGTTTTTTTATGAGAGTTGCCCTATTTACTGAAACCTTCTTACCTAAGGTTGATGGCATTGTTACGCGCCTGCGCCATACTATTGACCATCTTCAACGTAATGGCGACCAAGTATTGGTCATTGCTCCAGATGGAGGTCTAACTGAATACAAGGAAGCCAAAGTTTACGGCGTTACAGGTTTTCCTTTGCCTCTGTACCCAGAGTTAAAAATGGCATTACCTCGGCCAGCCATAGGCTATGCCCTAGAAAAGTTTCAACCAGATATCATTCATGTTGTCAATCCAGCGGTGCTGGGATTGTCAGGGATTTTTTATAGTAAAACCCTTAACATTCCCCTAATTGCGTCTTACCACACCCATTTGCCTCAATATCTCCAGCACTACGGTCTAGGAATGTTGGAAGGCTTACTCTGGGAATTACTTAAAGGTGCTCATAATCAAGCTAAGTTAAACCTGTGTACCTCCACAGCGATGATGGAGGAACTGACAGCACACGGCATCGAACGGGTAGACTTGTGGCAGCGGGGAGTGGATACAGAAATATTTCATCCTGATCTAGCTACTCCCCAGATGCGATCGCTTCTTTCCCAAAATCATCCCGAAAGTCCCTTATTACTCTACGTGGGGCGACTGTCTGTCGAAAAAGAAATTGAGCGCATCAAACCAATCCTCCAAGCTATTCCTGATGCCCGGTTGGCATTGGTGGGGGACGGGCCCCATCGTCAAGCTTTAGAAAAATACTTTGCCGGTACTAACACCTATTTTGTCGGCTACCTCATGGGACAGGAATTAGGTGCTGCCTTTGCCAGTGCCGATGCCTTTATCTTTCCCTCCCGCACGGAAACTCTAGGATTAGTGCTACTAGAGGCCATGGCAGCAGGATGTCCAGTTGTAGCTGCTCGTTCCGGTGGCATTCCCGATATTGTCACAGATGGGGTAAATGGTTATCTCTTTGAACCAACAGCGGATATTCAGGGGGCAGTTACTGCTACGGTGCGGCTCTTACAGCAACAGCAAGAAAGAGCTATTATCCGGCAAAATGCCCGCAGGGAAGCGGAAAGATGGGGATGGGCTGCTGCTACACAGCAACTCCAAAGCTATTATCGGATGGTACAGGTAGGTAGGACAGTTTAAACCAGTCAATCAATGGCTCTTAGCAACTTTTGGTGATCTGGGTTGGGGGTAAGGCTCCATGGCAGAAGGGGAAAGAAGAAAAAGTTCCGAAACTCTTATGACACAAGGATCATCAAACTTCGGCATAGCTGCGTCCTGCTCTGGAGCCTGAAAACGCGTTTCTGTGTTGATCACCAAAATTGGACAAGAACCCAATCAATTTGAGATTTTTTCCACCCACAATCAATAGGTAGGACTTTAGCACAATCTGAGTATGAAGGTTATATAGGAATCTGGTTTGATGGGCGCTGTGTAGGCTGTTAACAGGAAAGAGGAGTAGAGGTGTGCGGAGTTTTCTTCAAAAATCAAATAGGATTCCCATAGTTGCTTTAATCCAAGCGTTGACTATGCTGATGATATCGGTTCGGCAATCATCATTTACCAGGTGAGAAAAACCGAATTTACACCGTCTAAATTCTCCCATATCATAATACTCAAAGCTAAAACTTAGCTTCCTGCAATCCATTGAAAAAACACTACTCACACAAGGACAAAAGCAATATGTTAGTTCGTTACAACCCCTGGCAAGAGTTTAACAATCTTCAACGCCAAATTGACCGTTTGTTCGAGGATGCTAAATTACCATCTGGGGTTTCTGAAAAAGATTCAGTAAGAGTCCCCGCAGCTGAGTTACAAGAAACTGAAGAAGTAGTTCACCTGAAGCTAGAACTTCCGGGAATTGAAGTCAATGATTTGGATGTACAAGTAACAGAAAATTCTGTCTACGTTAGCGGTGAGCGGAGAACAGAAATTAAGACTGAAGGCAAAGGTGTTACCAAGAGTGAATTTTACTATGGTAAGTTCCAACGCGTAATTCCTTTACCTGCTAGAGTGAAAAATACTGATGTTAAAGCCGATTATAAAGACGGGATCTTGAATTTGACCTTGCCAAAAGTGGAACAAGAAAAGCACAAGGTTGTCAAAGTTAACCTGGGACAAACAAATGCTTAGTTGTTTGTAATGGGCTAATTAATCTTTTTGCTTATCTGTAAGTGTGTGTCAGATCGGCCTGGTGGTAATGGCTACCAGGCTTTTTCAGGACCTGGATAAATTGAACTTTATGCTGTAGCAATTCTATCAAGAAGTTAAAGTTGTACTCTGGGAACAAGCTAAAAACTGTCCCACCTTGTATATACTAAGATTCAATCATGGGTTTATTTAAATCTCTGCTACTTGCTACCCTGAGCATTGTAGCTGTGCTGATGAGTACAGTTCCCCCAGATGTTGATGCCCAACAACCAGCATCGGTACCCTCTAGCTCTCCTCAGTGTCCCCCACAGAATCAACTTCTACCCGAAGCAGTGGTGATTCTCAATACAGGCTCAACCAATGCCCCCTGCTACTGGATTTACGTTTTACCCTCTGGAGATGCAACCTACGAAACGGCTCAAAAGCATGGTAGTGGTAAACTTCCTATTCATTTAAGGGAAAAGTTTTTCCATGATCTCAAGTTAGCACAGCCACTATCTAAATTACGTACTCAAAAACCCTGCCTCAAATCAGTTTTTTTTGGGACATCCACCTTGATTAAACTAGGTCAAGAAGAGTCTCCCGATGTCAGTTGTCCAGGGAGTGGCAAAGCCGTAGCTTTATTTCGAGATGCAACGGCAATTACTCAACAGCTAGGGGTTCTCTAGACTCTGATGAGACCGTAGGCTTAAGAGCTATCTACCAGTTTTTTGCATATACTCTTAATAAGGTCCCCTCCTTCAGGATGGGGATTAACAAGTAGTTCTCTCCAATTACCAGTCCTATATGACCCCTTCGGAAAGTGATACCCAAAATCGACCCGCCATATCTAAAATTTGGCACAATTGGCAGGAAAATCTTTCTCTAATCGCGATCTCCTTGTGTTTGGCAATCCTGATTCGGACTGTAATTGCAGAACCGCGCTACATACCTTCTGACTCAATGGTACCAACACTGTATACAGGCGATCGCCTAGTTGTCGAAAAAGTTTCCTACCGATTCCACCCACCGACCACAGGGGATATTGTTGTTTTTCAGCCACCAATCCAATTACAACACCGGGGATATTCCAAAAACCAAGCCTTTATTAAACGGGTAATTGGTAAACCTGGGGACGTAGTTAGTATTGCCCACGGCCAAGTCTACGTCAACGGTCAACCCCTAGCCGAAAACTATATTGCAGAACCACCTAATGACCCACTACCACCTGTGAAGGTCCCGGAAGATTCGTTTTTCGTCATGGGAGACAACCGGAACGATAGTAATGACTCCCGTTACTGGGGCTTTCTACCTCGAAAAAATATCCTTGGCCACGCTACATTTCGCTTTTGGCCACTCAGCCGCTTCGGATTGATTTAAAACCGGAGATAATGCATCATCTGCGCGATCGCTTCACCAGATAACCCTAACCGTTGCTGGAAATCTACTAAATTCCGGTAGGGACGGTTTTGCACTATTGCCTGCGCTAAAGGCAAATCTATAAATGGGATTTGGGCCAACTTTTCCACTGCTGCTGTATTCGTGTTGACTAACTGGGGAGGCATAACCGGAGAGTCTTCGTCGTAGTAACTAAAATTTAGTAACGGCTTTAATGGTTCTAGACGCTGTACTGGCACACTCAAAGCAGCAGCAATATCCTCAATACAGTAAAATTTAACTCCACATTGGGAAAGTTCCACTAGTAATCGTCCTTGGTGAATCGATAACCCAGGTAAGCGTAGCCAATCATCCACAGTTGCTTGATTGGCGTCAATACGGATACCTAGGTTTGCGGCTATCTGAATTTCTTCCCCTGATTGGAGTCTATAATAAGGGTCACTAAGGAGCTTGGCTCGGAGCTTTTGAATTTTCGGATTTAAAGGCAGCCAATTGTTCATGATCGTTTAGTCTATTAACTGGCGGCGTTTTTGCTCAAATTCGTACTCAGAAATTAATCCCTCTTGGCGAAGACTGTCTAGATCCCGCAAGGCTTTAGCTAGGGCTTCTACCTGATTACTACTCGGTTGAAGGTTCTTAGCTGGATTAAAATGCCGATCAAAGGTTTCGTCATCTTGAGTTAAGTACCAAAACCCTTCAATGGCACTAGCCACCTTAGGAATTGGCGTCCAGAAGAGCAAAACATACAACAGCCCCCATAAAGGCTGTCCTAGATAAAATTTATGCAGTCCGGAAATCGTCAGTGTGCCGGAAAAAGCTAAAATAGCGGCGACACTACGGCTTTTGTGATTGGTCAACATCTTATGAAGAAATTTAACATGAGAAGAGCCAAATTTTGAACATCCATAGCCGGAGTCAGGAAAATTTGGAATTTTCGATCAACTTTTTTCCATCTCAGGTTTGCGGGAGTAAAACATACTTTAAATAATATGGCATAAATACTAGAGAAATACCGTCCATAGTAGATTTAGTTGAAATCACCGCTGGAGAAAAATACAACAGATGGGTTCACGGTGCGGAATATAATCTTTAAAAGTTTTACATCAAATTTTCATATATTTTGCATAATTCAAGAGTAAGAATCATGTTGACTAAATAAATAAAGAAAATTTTTATCTGTCAGTTTTACCAAAATGCCACAGACCTTACTCCATAAAAAATGGCTAGAACAGCTTCTTGATCCCTATGCCGTGCTGGGAATTTCTGTGAACGCTGATGAGCGGCAGATTAGCAAACGCTATCATACCCTAGCCAAATTGCTACATCCAGATAGCCGGGTCCAAAACTATGGGCTAGAACAGGAATTAGCTGAAGCAGTATTTACACAGTTAGTCAACCCAGCTTACCACCAGGTAAAAAGTAGAGAAAAACGTCTAAGTATAGTTGCACAAATGCGTATCCAGTCCTGTAGCCTGGATACAGACAATTTGGAGTCTGTGCAGACTACATTCAATCGGAATATACTGTTGATGTCCTTACAGGAAGCCGAAATATTTTATCGACAGGTAGTTGCTTGTTATGCGACTGAGCAGTACAGAGTACTTTCCCAATCTTTTCACATAATTCAAAAACTCAATGTACTTAACTTAGTTTACCTATGGTTACCCAACCGGAAAGAGCCTGTCCCCACATCAGCAGCTGAACCAATTGGACAGTCTTCAGAATCCCAGTCCTTCAGCGAACGTCCTAAGGAAAACTACGCACAGCGTTACTATGAACGAGCTGTTCAATATACTAAACAAACTAAATGGGAACTAGCAGTACAGGAACTGCGCGATGCTATCAAGATAGAACCAGATAATAGCGACTACCATGCCTTACTAGGGGCAGTACATTTCCATCAGCAATTTCTCGGTATGTCCAGGGTTTATATTCGTCAAGCCTTAAAATTGAACCCACAAAACCCACTAGCCTTGAATTATGCTGCCAAACTAACACTAAAACCAAACGAAAACGCCAGTCCTCAATCAATGACAAAAGCTCTAAGTATTGCTGCTCTACTGAGTACTTTTTTGCCTAAAAAAAGTCCTTGATTCCAGTGTGGAAATCTCAGTGAAAAAACCGTACTCAGCCAGAATCTTATTCCCTAGATTATTGCCCTAGACTAAAATAGATCTGGTGGTAAAACTATAAGCTACTGAGTAACAGCACTCAGTTGAACAAGAGAAACATGGGATTCTTTGACTCCGAGATAGTTCAGCAAGAAGCCAAACACCTGTTTGAAGACTATCAAGCACTGATTAAGCTGGGAAGCAACTACGGCAAATTTGATCGTGAGGGCAAAAAGTTATTTATTGAGCAAATGGAAGCTATGATGGAGCGATATCGTATTTTTATGAAGCGATTTGAACTCTCAGAAGATTTCATGGCTCAAATGACTGTTCAGCAGCTTAAGACACAGCTAGATCAGTTTGGTGTCAGTCCGCAACAAATGTTTGAGCAGATGCATATTACCTTGCAACGGATGAAAACCGAACTTGACGATTTGAGTTGAGATTTTAGCCCCTGGATATCGATGGGGGAGATTATGCCATTTGACAGCAGTCGCTCTCCCCAAAGGCTGATTATTGTGGACTAGGGCGGGTGAACATAGAAGGCGGCTTAAATTTTTCTACAGGTACATCCTTGAGCGCCTTCAACATAAAATCACGCCAAATGGGAGCTACCATCTCTCCACCTGTTGCGCCGTGAGATAGTTGTCTATTATCATCCCTTCCCACCCAGATAGCAGTTGTTAACTGAGGTACAGTGCCCACAAACCAGATATCCTTTTCTGAGGAAGTTGTTCCTGTCTTACCTGCAACAGGGCGGTCTAGGGCTGCTGCCTTACCAGTACCTTCATTAACTACAGTTTGCATCACATCGAGAATCGCTGCTGCTGCCCAAGGATCGAGCACTAATCGAGGTTTAGGAGTATTATCAAGCAATACATTACCACTGCTATCAGTGACACGGACGATTAATGTTGGCGGTGACTGCCAGCCATAATTGGCAAAAGTAGCATAGGCACTGGCCATTTCTATGGGTTTAACACCAATTGCCCCCAAAGGTAAAGAAGTTACAGGCTCCATGGGACTGGTAATTCCTAAGGTCCGGCAAGTTTCAATCACCCTATTTATTCCTATAGCCCTGCCCACCTTAATCACCGGGACATTCCTTGACATGGCTATAGCAGTGCGGAGAGACATGGGACCCCGGAAGGAGTTGTCGTAGTTTTTGGGTGTATACCAACCGCTACCATCTCGATAGCTGACAGGGCTATCATCTAGGATTGTATCTGGGGTGAACTTGCCGCTAGCAAAAGCCGTATAATATACAAAGGGCTTAAAAGAAGAACCTGGTTGACGTTCAGCTTGGGTTGCTCGGTTAAATTCACTGGTTTTAGAATCTACTCCACCTACTAGAGCTTTGACAAAGTGTGTGCGGGGGTCAATTGATACCAAGGCCATTTGATTGTTGTGGAGACCTTCGCCCAGAAGTGTTTTATGCCACTTACGGATCGTATCCTCTGCCATTTCTTGAAATTGGGCATCAACTGTGGTTTGTACTCGCATCCCACCCTTGAGTAGGGTCTCCCGCCCAAACTTTTTCGCCAATTCTTGAGCGACGGTATTGGTGACGTATGGCAAAGCACTACCCTGAAAGGACCTAATTCTCCCTAGTTTGAGTTTTTGTTTGAGGGCACTGTCGTAATCATTTTGAGTTATCCAGTTCAATTCTAGCATCCGTCCTAGCACTTCTTTTTGCTTCTGCTTTGCTAGCTTCATACTCACAAACGGGCTGAATTCTTCTGGCGCTTGGATTAAACCTGCCATCATTGCTGACTCGCCCAAAGTTAAATTTTCTGCTGACTTGTTGAAATAGCTCCGTGCTGCTGTTTGCACACCATAGTTATTGTGGCCCCAATAAACTTGATTGAGGTACATTTCTAGAATTTGGTCTTTACTAAGAATTTGCTCTAACCGGACTGCTAGTACCGCCTCGGCTATTTTCCGAGTAAAAGCCCGCCGTTGAGACAAAAACAAGTTTTTCACCAACTGCATGGTGATGGTAGAGCCGCCCTCCCGCACACCACCCGCTACCCAGTTGACTACTAAAGCCCGTCCTACACCAGTGGGATTAATGCCATGGTGGTCGTAGAAGTGACTGTCCTCGCTTGCTAGTACTGCCCGCTTCAGATTCGGAGAAATTCGATCTAAGGGCACAACTTCCCGGTTAGCTTCACCGTGGATACTCGCTAAAAGTTTGCCTTTGATATCATAGATGTAAGTGGTTTCTGAGGGAAAAAAGTTACGTAGTTGTCTCACATCTGGCAGATTACGGAAACTAATGGCTAAACCGACTAGTCCCCCGGCAACAACGGAACTTGCCAGCATAGTGATTGATAGAAGGCAGCCGCCAGTTACCTGACCTACTCCCTTCAAAAACTCAAAACCTGATGGAGCCTGTGCTTTCGGCTGTTTGTCTTCAAAAGTCCTAGACGACACGGCGATTTTACTTCCTCACTTGTAAATATAACTGTAGTTCATTCGGTTGAGTTAGGAGGTTATTTTTTTGCAATTATAGTAGTCTGGCAGATAACAAAGTGAATAAGTTGCCAGTGAACATAACCAACCTGACTTCTAAAATCAAAAGCATAGTTACTAATGAATCTCCTTTTATGGCGGAAAATTTATCATGGCTGCGTCGTGGTGTGGCAGAAATTTTTCCTCAACCTGATGCTACTGACAGCGAAACTGAAAGTCTGGAAAAGCGGTTAATAAATACCCCGCGTCCCTTGAGAATTAAATTGGGTATTGATCCTACAGGTGCAGATATTCATCTCGGTCATAGCATACCAGTGCGAAAACTGCGAGCATTTCAAGATGCTGGTCATACGGCAGTACTAATTATTGGTGATTTTACGGCTTGCATTGGTGATCCTACAGGTAAGTCCGAGGTGCGTCGCCAGCTAACGGAGGCTGATGTTGTGCAAAATGCCCAAACTTATCTCAACCAAGTACGTCCTATCTTGGATTTTGACACACCTGGACGGTTGGAGGTACGCTATAACTCCGAGTGGCTTTCCCAACTGAATTTAGGGAAAATTTTGGAGTTACTCTCGACGATGACTGTAGGACAGATGCTAGCTAAGGAGGGATTCGCGGAACGCTATAAGAAGGAGAATCCAATTTTCCTCCATGAGTTCCTCTATCCACTGATGCAGGGCTATGATTCTGTGGCAATAGAGGCCGATGTTGAGTTAGGGGGGACTGACCAGAAGTTTAACATTGCTGTCGGACGAGATTTACAGCGCTATTTTGGTCGTCAGCCTCAGTTTGGGTTGCTGTTGCCGATTTTAATTGGCACCGATGGAGTCCAAAAAATGTCTAAGTCTTTAGGTAATTATGTGGGATTATCAGAACATCCCTCAGATAAGTACCAAAAATTACAAGGGATACCAGATAATTTGCTGCAACAGTATTTTGAGTTGTTGACGGATTTACCTTTGGAGCAACTGCCAGAAAGACCACGCGATCGCCAAGAATATCTGGCTTGGGAAGTTGTCCGCCAGTATCACGGGGAGGCAGCTGCTAATGAGTCCCGGGAAGCAGCGAAAACTGGTGGAAAACAAGGGGCGATTCTGGAATTTTCCCTCACTCAGGTGCAGTTTCCAGCTAAGTTGGCTTATATACTCAATGTTAGTGGGTTGTGTAAAAGTACTGGGGAGGGTAGACGGAAAATCCAGGAAGGGGGTGTACGCCTCAATGGAGAGAAGGTGACTGATGCTGATGCTAGTTTCCCAGAACCGGGAGAATTGGCGGGCAAAGTTTTACAAGTAGGTAAGAATAAGTTTGTCCGCCTGGTAGGATAACAATGAATCCCAGTGAACGTATTATTGTCCCTTTAGATGTACCAGATTTGCCAAGTGCGATCGCACTTGTTGAGCAATTTCCTCAAGTCTCTTTTTGGAAGGTTGGTCTGCAGCTATTCACTAGCACAGGTCCGTCAATCCTAGAAGTACTCCAATCCCGGCAAAAGCGGATTTTCCTGGACTTAAAGTTTCACGATATCCCCAACACTGTCGCTGGTGCTTGTCGGGCAGCAGCTAGTTATGGGGTGGATTTACTGACAATTCATGCTAGTTCTGGTACAGAAGCTCTTGAAGTTGCGGTAGCAGCAGTACAGACAGCTGTCAAACGACCGAAATTAATCGCCGTCACCCTCCTCACTAGTATTTCCCAAAAACAATTGGCAGAGGATTTAAGGGTACCCTGGGAACTGCCAGAATACGTCTTAAAAATGGCACTATTGGCACAGGATGTGGGACTAGATGGGGCAGTTTGTTCACCCCAAGAAGTAGCCCAACTACGCCAAAGTTGTGGGGATAACTTTTTATTAGTTTGCCCAGGAGTACGTCCCACCTGGGCGGATAAAACAGATCAAAAGCGATCGCTCACTCCCTCCCAAGCCCTCAAAGCTGGTGCAGATTATCTGGTGATTGGTCGTCCTCTTACTGCTGCTAGCGATCCGGAGTTAGCTTGGAGGAAAATTTCTCAGGAGTTGAACTGAAGGTCAGAAACCCCACGGCTACAGCCTGGGGCTGCTACGTCGCGAGGTGTTTAGTGAGAAATCATAGCTTGTGGGTCTGGCTATTAATAGTGAGTAATTTGAGTCAGCCAGCGTCTGCCCAAAATCCAGGTTCCTGTTCCGAGAAAACTTTAGCAACATTAACACCTCAGTTAATGCGGGATTTACCTAATTATGCCAATCGTGCTATCCAGCGTTCCCGTCGCCTTAGTCGCAGCGTAGATATCTTTAGCTATGTGCTGGTGGCGGGTAAACCTGAGTTTAAACCTCTCCCCTTGAAACCTGGTGAAGATCCTGCCGTTGAATCAAAGGGAGTGAATCAGATTTTCTTTACTACCCTAGAACGGCAATATCTGAATCAGAGGGCAACATTGTTGCAGGAATTTCACCGTCTGTTGTTAACAAAAACTCCCGATGGCTGGAGCTTGGTGATGATGTTTACCCAAACTGGAGCCTATCCTCAAAACCAAGTCGTATCTCCACCGCGAGATAGTACTAATAGTGCCATCGCTCAAGGGATTAAAGATTGGTTACGGGATTGTGATGCAGGAAGTATCAAAGTTAACTACTCAAAGAAATAACTGCTGGGGTGCTAAAATCGGAGAAAAATTAACTAAAGATTCGCTAAAACGTAATCACGGGTGCGGCAGTCAAGGGTATTGGTAAAAATTTTAGGTGTGGGTACACATTCAATCATCTGCCCCACCTGATGGTCATCAGTGTGGAAAAAAGCTGTGAGGTCAGATAGACGGTAGACTTGCTGCATATTATGGGTAGCAATTACAAATGTCATTACAGAACGCAAACTCTGGATCAGCTCCTCAATTTCCATGCTAGCAATGGAATCAAGACCTGAACAAGGCTCATCCATTAGCAAAACCTTTGGTTTAACTGCTAAAACCCGAGCAATACATAGCCGCTGTTGTTGTCCTTCTGAAAGGTCTAAAGCAGATTTATGCAGCCTATTTTTGACTTCGTGCCAAAGGGCAACAGTTTTAATAGCGGATTCGACAATCTCATCTAATTCTACTTTCGGCCGCCATCCAACTAATTTCACACCGTAGGCTACGTTGTCGTAAACACTCATAGGAAAAAGATTTGGTTTGGGGAACACCATACTAATTTGACGGCGTAGCCGATTTAAGTTAACACGGCGCTCATAAATATTTTGACCGAAAAATTCTACACTCCCTTCAACTCTTACCTGTCCTTCTAGTTCACTCATTCGGTTCAGAGATTTCATAAACGTAGACTTACCACAACCACTAGGCCCGATAATTGCTGTGACTGTGTTCGGCTGGATATCCATTGACACAGATTCAAATATCCTTTGGGCGTTATAGTATAAGGTAAAGTTTTTGACTCTGATGGCGGGAATTAGTTTGCCCATACTTTGAAAAGCCACAGTTTTTAAAGTGATAAAAATTACTTTTATATCTTTTCTACGTAAACAGCCAATATTTGATTAGTTATACTCTGCACGGTTTGGCGCTTTACTTTTAAAATCGCGCTTGAGGTTACAGGCAAAGTTTTTTTGCCTAGGCAAAAGTCTAGAAATCAGCCGTTTTTAGTATAGATGTTCGTAGAACTTTTTTACCATAGGTTCAGTTATTTTTTGAATTTTTCCGTATCCTTAGCCAAAACGTCCAGAAATGTAATCTCGGGTGCGGTAATCAAGGGGGTTACGAAAGAGTTGGACTGTAGATCCAAATTCTACCATGTGACCGACACGAGTTTCATCGGTACTGAAGAAAGCCGTGAAATCAGAGACACGAGTTGCTTGTTGCATGTTGTGGGTGACAATAACAATTGTTAACTCGGAGCGCAAACTTTGGATGAGTTCTTCCACCTTCATGGTAGCGATGGGATCCAGGGCCGAACAGGGTTCGTCCATCAGTAGCACTTTCGGTTTGACTGCTAAAGCGCGAGCAATGCAAAGCCGCTGTTGTTGTCCACCAGATAGGCCTAAAGCTGATTGATGCAGTTTATCCTTGACCTCATCCCAAAGGGCTGCTCCTTGCAGCGCAGATTCAACAATTTCATCTAGTTCAACTTTCCGACATCTTCCTGCTATTCTCACCCCATAGGCAACATTTTCGTAGATACTGATGAGAAATGGGTTCGGTTTTTGAAACACCATCCCAATTTGGCGGCGTAACCTATTGATGTTGATCCGGGCATCATAAATATTTTGACTAAAAAATTCTACTACCCCCTCAACTGTCACACTACCTTCTAATTCACTAATCCGATTCAGGGTTTTGATGAAGGTAGATTTACCACAACCACTAGGTCCAATAATTGCCGTTACTTGGTTCTGATAAATATCTAGGGATATGCCCTCGAGTGTTTTGGTTTTGCCATAGTAGAAGTTGAGGTTTTTGACTTTAATGGCGGGATTTAGGTTACTCATACTTGCCAGCGCTGGAAAAGGAAAAATTAATTTTTACTTTAGTTTCTCTCGCTTATTAGTAAGTAAGCGAGATAGGAAACTGATACACATGACGGAACTCAGTAGGACAATGGCAGCAGTCCAAACTAATTGGTTTTTATTCGGGCTAGGGTCATTGTAGAGATTAAAAATCAATACAGGTAAAGAAGCTGTGGGACTTAATAATCCATCTGACCAGTTTTGACTAAATAGAGCCGTGAAAATTAGGGGTGCCGTTTCACCAGCAGCGCGGGCTACGGCTAATAATATTCCCGTGGTAATGCCGGGAATTGCCCCAGTAAAAACAATGCGAAGTGTAGTTTGGAAGCGGGTACCTCCTAATGCAGCTGAGGCAAGACGTTGAGAAACGGGGATTAGCCTAAGAGCTTGTTCCGTGGTAAGTACAACAATCGGTAGCATGATCACAGATAAGGCAAAACCACCAGCGATCGCACTAAATCCTCCCGTGCCAGTACTCTCCCCAAATTTTGTTTTCAAAGGTAACACTACCACACCGTATGCAAATACTCCGACGATAATTGAGGGGACACCCGTAAGAATAGAGGTAATAAATCTGACTATAGAACTAATGGACTGGTTTTTTTGACTAAATTCTGCCAAAAATATCCCTGTCAATATACCTACAGGCAGGCTGAGTATTGAGGCAATGAAAACCATGATTCCTGTACCAGTAATGGCATTGCCAAAACCATTATCAATTACTGCACGGAAAAATATATCAAAGCTGAGTCCAAATACTCCTCGTCTCAGTATTTCCCACAAGATGGAGAGCAAGGGGAGAAGGGCTAAAATGGTAAAAATAGCTGTGATTATATTCATCACATAGCTAAAATACTGCCTATACCTTGGTAAAGGACTGTATAATTCTGCTTTTAGTGACTCATCCATCTTTAAATCTCTATTGATTCTTCTTTTCAACCCACACTACTAATAACTTAGCAGCAATATTTATCCCTAGAGTTAGCCCAAACACCACCAGTGCTAAGTAGCTTAAAGAACCAATGTATAACCCCGGATCTGCTTCAGCAAATTCATTGGCTAACACAGCAGGTATTGTATAGGCTGGATCGAGGAGGGAAATACTGATCTGTGCAGAGTTGCCAATTACCATGGTTACAGCCATTGTCTCACCTAGAGACCGTCCTAAGGCCAACATGGCTGCACCGACAATGCCGGAGAATCCGGCTGGTAGTAAGACCCGAAAAATTGCCTCCCAGCGGGTGCTACCTAATGCCATAGAGGCGCTGCGGAGATCTTTAGGAATTACTAGCAATACATCCCGCGTAATTGCTGCCATTGTTGGTAAAATCATGATGGCAAGAACAATACCAGCTGTTAACATATTTGAGCCAGAAGGGTCTTCTGTGCCAAACAGCGGTATCCAATGAAAGTTATTTCCTATCCACTTTTCTATGGGTTCCACAACTGGGATTAAAGTGTAAATCCCCCACAAACCAATGATGATGCTGGGAATTGCCGAAATTAGTTCAATGACAAATGCTAGGCTTGTGCGGATTGAGGGAGCAAGGAAATCTTCACTTGTGACTAAAGCAACTGCTATGCCTATTGGTATGGCAAATAAAATTGAGATAGTGCTGCTGACTATGGTTCCATAGATGTAAGGTAATGCACCAAAAATCTGATTACCTGCATCCCAATCTTGTCCCCACAAGAACCCTACTCCAAATTTAAAGATGGCTGGTTGAGCTTGCCAAAAAATCACCAAACTCATGACAAAAAGTGTAAGGACGGTAACTGCGGCAAATGCATAGACCAGCGATGTAAATCCTTGGTCAAACCAGAAATTTGTGCCACCGATAGTTTTTAAGTTCAGATCCTCATCACCGAAATTTGGTTGGCGTGATGAATTGTGGTCGAATGAATTTGTCATTTCCAAATAAAAAGGGGCAAAGGGTAGAGAGAAGGAGGAATTTCATCTTGTTCCTCCTTCTGTCCTTGGAAGAGTTTATCTTTATTTGACAGTGCTGTTAACTGTTGCTAACACCCGAGATACAACACCAGCGGGAACTCTTGTGTAGTTAAGGCTACCGTTGTATTGCTGGCCATCTCTTAGTACCCAATTAATCCATTTCTTGATGGCCTCAGCTTTAGCAGCATTAGGATACTGCTTGTTAATTAGCATCCAAGTCATACCAACTATGGGATAACCATGTGTAGGATCTCCCTCAAAAACGCGGAAGTTAGCTGGGAACTTGACTGAGGATAAAGCTTCGTTTGCTGTTTCTAGAGAAGGTGCAATAAATTGTCCGGTTCTACTTTGCACCAGTGCTGATTTTAGGTGGTTTTCATTGGCGTAGGCATATTCAACATAACCAATGGAGCCGGGAGTGCGAGCGACTAAAGCAGCTACTCCTGGATTTCCTTTACCTTTGAGGACGTTTGGTAGTGTCCACCTAGGCAGGGTGCTAGTGCCAACTTTCCCTCGGAAATAGACGCTAGTAGCACTTAAATGGTTAGTGAAAATGAACGTTGTACCGCTGCCATCAGCACGAACAACGAATTTAATCGGTCGATTTGGTAGGTTTACCCCTGGGTTATCAGCTCTAATCTTGGGGTCATTCCAGTTGGTAATTTGACCAGAGAAAATTGCTGGCAATGTTCTACGGGATACTCTAAGACTGTTAACACCAGGAAGATTGTAAACAACGGAAACTGCACCACCAGAGGTGGGGACTAAGATGATACCATTTCTGACTTTAGCAATTTCCCCATCTGTCATGGCAGCATCACTCCCCCCAAAGTCAACGGTGCCAGCAGTGATTTGACGAATCCCACCACCGCTACCAATGGCTTGGTAGTTAACTTTCAGATCGGGAAATTTTCTCCTAATTTCCTGTGCGTACCGTTCGTAAAGTGGAGCTGGGAAAGTAGCACCTGCACCGTTAAGAGTTTCAGCTTGAGCTATCGCACTCAAAATGGGACTAAGTGCAACAGCTGCTGTCACCACTGAAGTAGTAACTAAGCGATTCCGAATGGTGGTTGAAAAAATCACACTACCTCCTATTAAAATTACTGCCTTCAATAAAAATCATCGCTGATGATTAAGGGCACTTTAATAGGTATTAAACAACAGGTTAAAAATTAAACTTTTAGGGTTTAAAGTAATCAAGGAGGCGATCTCCTGAGTCAGCGCGAATCAAGGCTACAACCACATCTGGTAAAGCCGCTAAATTTGGGTATACTAGGTAACGGGGTTCCCAACGGGGATGAAACTTTTCCTTATGGGCGTGGGACCCTTGAAAGTTGTAGAAGCGGTTTAAATGCTGGTAGAGATAGTGTAATACCTTCTCCAATCGCCCAGATTCGCGATTTTCTCCAACTCCGGCTAAAGCTGAAAGACCAAAATTGAAGCTACTGTAACCTTTATCCTTGCAGTATTGGAGTAGAGAAATCAACAGAAAATCCATTGTTCCTTTCTCAATGGAGAGGCGGTGTCGCATCATGTCATTAGTTACTTCATTGAGTTGATACTCCTGAACAATATTTGTAAAGGCACTAATCTCACCATCAGGGGTATGCACCACACCCATCTCGCACTCCCTCAGATAAGCTTCATCAAACCAACCCAAAGCAAAGCGTTTCTCCGATCCTTGGACTCTTTTTAACCATTCATCACTGACAGCTTTTAGCTGGCGCAGTAGGTCATCTGTAATTGGTGGTTGGTAAAATGTCACTTCATACCCAAGCTTGGTTAACCGATTAATTGTTGGTCTAAAGTTTTTACCTGTCTTACCTTGTAAGGTGAAATTGTTCAAATCAATGATTGCTTCTTCCCCAATTTTGAGGACTCCAAATCCCAGAGATTTGTAAATGTTGATGTCATCAGGTAAAGTCTGGTAAAAAGCTGGATACCAATCATTCCGCAGGCAAAACTGTTGGAAAGTCACAATTACCTCCTGGCGATCTTCCTTTGGCCCGATGGGATCACCAAGGGCAATTGCCCCTCTTCCCTTGGGAACGTAAGCAATTACGCTCCTACACGAAGGACTAAAAAAATAACTTTTATCACTTAGTAATGTCAAAGCAGCTAAGGAAGAACATCCATATCTTTCAACGATTTCCTTAGCTTTTTGCTGATCTCTGGTGTTTGCCGGATTACGTAAAAAGACAGGCTGCAATAACATAAACATGGCAAAGGTAATTGTTACCGCTGCAATAATATAGATCGAATTGGCAAAAAATGCCCCAAATCGGCTCTTGGGTTGCAGTCCCCAATTATCCTCTGTAAAGAACATTGCCAGCGTCTGAAGTACAGCTTCACCCCAGTCAAAATTCTCAGAAAACTTACCATCTAGCAAATAGAAACCAAGGGTCCCATAGGCTAGGGTAAATAACAAGGCAGCTATCAAGACCTGAACACCCCTGGCAATTGAAGGCCGGTCTGATTGGGCTGTAAAAAGATGGCGCATCAGGATTAGTTGCCCTAGCAAAATTCCTGATAGTAAACTTTCTTCATAGTCCCATCCTTTAAGTAAGTTGCTGATTATAGAAATAATTAATAACCCAATAGTAAGCAACCAAGCTATGCGTTTTCGGCGTAATAAATTAGTAGCTAGTGTTAATAAAACAAACCCAGTTAGTGCTGCAAATATGTGACCTGTGGCATGAATTCGAAAGAGTAAAAGTTTCGGAAAAAAGTTTCCTAATAAGTGATTTCGCTCCGACAAATTTGGGGTAACTGCTGACACAAGATTTACTATTCCTACCAAGGCTGTCAGTAGAGATGCGCTCCAAAGTGCCACGCGAGTTTTTAAATCTATCATCATTTTTGCATCTTTAAGATTTTGATTTAGTAGATACTACGGGGTGAGAAGGTTGCGCCCCAGCCTCACTCCTGATAAACTGTTCTCCCACATAAGATAGAGAATCTTTAAGATGTTTGTGGAAGTAGTTCCAACCTATATTTGCACCAGATAACCCATGTCCCCCGGGAAAGGCATAGAACACGTTGGCAATATTCAATTTATCTAGGGTGTCGTGAAAAGTTATCGTAGAACTCAGTAAATTAGGGTCATTAATACCCGCATCTAGGTAAATATGCAACCGTTTTCTATCTTCAACTGATAGCTGTTGCACGATTTGTTGGGGGCTATTTTGTGGCCCGCTGCTGTCTGTAAAGTAGCCGCTGTGGCTGAAAAAAATATTAAAGTTATCGAGATGGCGTAAACCAATATTAAAGGCTCCCCATCCGCCAGAAGATATACCCCCCAATGCCCAAAACTGCGGTTTATTTAAGGTGCGATAGCGAGACTTAATAACTTGTACTAATTCTGAACCAATTAGAGTTCCCACTTTACCATACTGTCCATCATAATAATCAGGGTCGTACAAAGGACTTGAAGGTCTGCTATCATTGCCATCGGGTGTAACTACAATAGCAGGAGGCAGTTTTCCGCTTTTATATAGGTCATTGAGCACACCTAAAACAGCGTATTTATCAACGTAAGCACGCGCATCATCATGTCCCCCGTGTAATAAAAATATGACTGGATATCTTTTTGTGGTGTTTTTATTATAGTCACGAGGCAGGATGATGCCATAGTTGCGCTTGCTTCCCATGGCTTGAGAGTTGAATGACTTTAATTCAAAGGTCAATCCATTTACTACCACTTTCTTGGGTGGATCTAATTGGGGCGCACCTAAAATAAACACATAGTAATAACCAGCACCAGTCAGAATTGCGATCGCCGCAGCTAAACTAATTAAAACTTTATGAATCTTCATGCTTTATTTACATTTCTCAATTATTGAACACCCTAGAAATCAACTATAGTGAATTTTTTGCCCAAGGGAGAAGGTGAAGAAAATAGATTTATCCCCATACTAGAAAAAATCGTGCAGCAAGGTGTGGGCTTGACTTTTACCGTCAATTCACTAAGAGTCAGGTTTCATTTCCCGATAACCGACAATTAAAAAAGGAGATCTTCAGCCTACGTTGAGCTTTTTTAAGTAGGAATTTACAAAGTTCTCATCAGCCAATGTGGCAAGATATTACCCCTCTACCCGTCCGAAGAGTACCCATGAAGTTAGGGGGGAGAAAGAAATAAATTTATCCCTTGCGTAGATACTTATCTAGCGAAACCAGATAGAAGCATTCCGCTTTTATCTGCAACCCTTGTAATCTGGTTAATTTGGATGATCATTTTCTGAAAGTTAGATGCTCCCACAGGGGAGAAGGGTAAAATATGTACTTATAGAGAAATATGATAGCTATATTTGATACAATGCCAAGCGTCAGTTCTGAAAAATGCTGATATAAGAGGAGGTAGAAACTTCCATTATCATCTTGCACCACAGGGGATTATGGAAGCACTATTACTGTGACATATGATGATGGGGACCCATATGTGTTGTAGGTTCTTGCTGCTGCATCTCCATAGAATTGGACTGGTTTAGACTCATATTGACTTTCCCAAACGTGAATAATCCCATAGTCATGATTCCGGCACTGAATAACCCCATGGAGACAAATCCAACTGAAATCACACCCATCGGCACCAACCCAATGGAAATCAACCCGTGAGGAATAGCACCAATAGAGATCAACCCGTGAGGAGAAACTCCTATGGAAAAAATGCCATCATGAGGTGCAATGCCTACCTCGATCAGCTTTAATTTTCTTGACTTAGGGTTTTCATTAATCATGAGACTTAAGTTATGTAAGTATAGATTCGTAACAATAAATGTTTAACCTGAATTCGTCAAAAGACAAGGTGTCAGACATTTCAATTTCCTTACCAACCCCACTCACCAAGGTGTTACTATTGGGGCTATGCTCAAAAAGCTGCAAATCAACGTTAGTTTTTTATTCAGCTTACTGCTGCTCATACTTTCCGTGTGGGCGATAGCGGCTCAACTCCACGAGTATAATTATCGCGATCTCCTGAAATCCCTAGCAACTATTCCCAAAGGACGCTTAAGCTGGTCAATTTGGCTAAGTGCTTTAGGCTATCTAGTGATGATACCCTACGATATCTTAGGCTTTAGCTATGTGGGTTGCTCTCTGAATTGGCAGAAAATAGCTTTTACTAACTTTATCAGTTCCGTATTCGGTAACACTATCGGTTTTGCCCTACTGACAGGTAGTGCTGTTCGTTATCGTTTTTACGCCTGTTGGGGAGTATCAGCACTCACCATCGCTCAGGTCATAGCCTTTGCTAATTTCACATTTTGGTTGGGGCTGTTTGCTGTTGCTGGGTTGATGTTTCTCAGCAACCCACTGCCTATTCCGCAGCAGCTACATCTACCCCTCACCACAGTCCGTCCCATCGGCGTGATATTTCTGCTGTTAGTAGGTGCTTATGTATTAGGTTGCTTGTTAATTAAGGGACAATTCACAATTGGCTATCGACAACTTCACCTCCCTAATTTGAGAATCGCCCTGTTGCAGATTCTCATTTCGAGTCTTGACTGGATTTTAGCCGCAGCAGTACTTTATACCCTGTTGCCTATGAGCCTAGATTTATCCTATCCTGAGTTTTTAGGAATCTACTTGCTATCTATGTTTGCAGGTGTTGTCAGCAACATCCCTGGTGGGTTGGGGGTATTTGAGACAGTAATTATACTCTTATTATCAACCAAGGTTTCCTCAGGGGCAATTTTAGGTTCCCTGTTAGCTTATCGAGGTGTTTATTACCTCCTACCCTTGCTAGTAGCCTTGGGTTTACTGGGAGGTTATGAGATGAGATACCGGAGGAGTTAGGTGTTGGGAATTGGGAGGGAGGTTGAACAAATCAATCTCTCCGCGCTGCCAATTACAACACTGATGCTACGCGATAGCATAATCTCCCTGGTGGAACAGTCGCTGTTAGGGGACAGGGGGAGCAGAGGAGAGATTGATCTGTTTCCCCTAATCTAAAATCCTTGCATTGCCTGACCACCTGCCTCCCCAGTCCCCAATTAGGGTTGTACAGATTTTTTTCAAAAATCAAATAGGATTCCTATATAGAAAGTAATTTGGGAATTGGGGATCAACTGGCTCAAAGTCGTCCCTTTGTCCCCTATATAACAGTGGCATTTCGGGACTTAACACCCACGAACTTTAAAGCTGCTTGGGCAGAATTTGAGGCACGTCAGGTAGATTTTGAATTTACTGCCGATAGGTTAACATTGCTAGTTCATGATGGTAGGCGGTGGCAGGTAAAATCAGAGTTCGGTTTTCGTCTGCCAGAAATCTGTGACTTCGTACCCCAGTTCTGCTAACATTTGCCGCAAAAGGGGTAGACTCAAGCCAATGACATTGCTGTGACAACCAGCGATTTTGGCGATAAATAAACTACCAAAACCTTCCAAGGCAAAAGCACCAGCACATTTAAGAGGTTCACCTGTGGCGACATAAGCTTGAATAGTGCGATCGCTCATGGGGGCAAAATCAACCCTTGTGACTTGACACTTAACTAAGGTGCGGTTTTGGCTAGTGTCAATTAAGACATGACCTGTATACAAATCGCCAAAATTACCTTGCATCACCTGCCAACGAGCGATCGCCTCCTGGGCACCTGCTGGTTTGCCGTGAATTTCCCCATCCATTGCCAAAACCGAATCACAACCCATGATCAAAGCTGATGTAAATTGGGGAGCAACAGTTTCCGCCTTGCACTGAGCCAGAGTTCGCACCAACTGTGCCGGATCACTAAGTTGGATTTGGGACTCATCAAAATCGCTAGGGCAGATAATTGGTTCAATGCCAACAGTTTGCAGTAAGCGACGCCGGGCAACTGAGGCAGAAGCCAGGATAAATTGAGGGATTTTCATCGGACTTTATTAGTAGACCAAGAAAGAATCAACGACTTCATCAATCATCCGTTTAAGTCTCGGCCAACGTTTTTCAGGGACCGAGGCATTGAAGGTAAACAGTTTACCCCGACTGATAGCAACACTGGCGATATTGTGGCGTACTTGCTGATTGGGGAGTTTTACCTCATACTCGAGCATATAGTATGTTTTACCTTTAACTTCTCGCTGTCCGGCATTGATTAACTCAGCCGAACGACCCGAATCAGGAGGAGCCAGTGCCACTTTTCCTAACCTATAACCTACTTCCGAGGGAGTCCCCAGTTGGGTCAACGTTTTCCCTTCCTGCACCGGACTAATGACCACAGAGACGTTTTCCGATACTTCAATTAAATCATGGAACACCACATCTGGTCCATCGGCAACCCGCACCTGTAACCAGCCATTGGGATATAAAAACTCATAGCCATCAGCAGTATCAACAAAGCTTTTGAGTCCTGCCGCAGCCGCTACACCGGGATTACTAAGACTGAAGCTCAATACCAAGAGCAAGATTAACGCAATTCGTTTCCACATTTGATTAAGATTCCTTTGGGCTGGAAGCATTGTTTTCATTTTCCCACCAACAGGTACGCATCCATATCCAAAGTTGAGAACCGGGATATACGCTCATTTGCTTAATAGTTGCTGTCAGTGTGGGCTTCTTAACTCTTAGCACGAAATAAGAGTAGAGGTGTACGGATTTATTTCAAAAATCAAATAGGATTCCTATAGTACTATTAAGATTTAGGGTCTGCTCAAAAGGTAAGAAATCAGCAAGATCAGGATTGATGGAACTGCTATAATTTGGAAAGGAAATTAATAGTTCTAATTTAGCCTCTAAACCTGTGTTTCCTATCCATGATAACAATGCTAGCCGAACTACCCCGTATATTAATTACGGATTAATTGGGTTGAACATTTTAGTTTTTCTCCATGAAGTAAATCTATCGGATAGACAACTAGAGCACTTTTTATATCTCTATGCTCTAATCCCACGAGAATTAACTATTAACCCTTATGGAGAATGGATTACATTAATTACATCCCAATTTCTCCACGGTGGCTGGTTGCATATTGGCTCAAATATGTTATATCTCTGGATTTTTGGTAACAATGTTGAAGCCCGTTTGGGCCATTTCAAATATTTAATTTTTTATTTGACTTGTGGTGTTTTTGCTGCTTTATGTGAGTGGTTTGTTGATAGGTATTCGGGTGTTCCTTCCTTAGGAGCAAGTGGAGCTATCGCTGGGGTTTTAGGTGCCTACTTAATCTGGTTCCCCAATGCCAGAATTACGACTTTAGTTTTCTTGGGCTTTTTTGTTACCACCATTAGTATCCCTGCCTTGATACTCATTGGCATCTTCTTTATCCAGAACCTCGTATCTGGTATTGCCAGTCTGCAAGCAGCAGCCCATATGAGTGTAGAAGCAGGGGGAATTGCCTACTGGGCACACATTGGCGGCTTTGGACTCGGGATGTTTTTTGCCCTACTGTTGACAGGGATAAGGCATGGTAGATGGTAATTGGTAGAGAACAGCTCAATCTTTCCCCCTGCCGACTGCTTACCTAATCGTACCAATTGGTACTTCTGCGGTTGCTTCCTTAGTTTCCGGTTCTAAATCAGGTACAGGAACTTCTGGTTCCTCCACACGGGTGAGTGGCTCTGCTCCTTCCCTCATGGACAGGTTAACATCTGCACCATTGATAATCACTCCTATCAGCCCTAACTCGGCTTCCAGCATTTGATCAAGGGCTTCACCTAGCATATTTCCTAGAGTATAGTTTGGTCTTGTGACCACTACTATGCCGTCGCTGTAGGGTTGGAGTAGTAGGGAGTCATTGGATAAGCTGAGGGGACTGGTATCTAAGATGACTAAATCATAACGCTCACGGGCATCTTCTATCATCTGTCGCATTTCGCTTGATTCAAGAATCGCTGCTGATTGCAACACCGGACCAGGGCTAGGGATGATGTATAAATTTTCAATATCAGGAACTAAGCTGACACATTGGCTCAGTCGATCATAGTAGTGGAGAGGTTCAATAGCGGCATCAGGGTTAAGAATCACCTTGAGGTACATGGCACTGGAGGGCGATCGCAGACCTGTTTCGATAATCAAGGTTCTTTTCCCAGCCCGGGCAGCTGCTATGCCCAGGTTATAGACGGTTGTTGTCTTACCTTCGCGGTTACTAATGCTAGTGACCAACAGCACTTTTAAGTTTTTGCCCCCATTGCGCCGCAGATTACTGCGTAATTTCTCATAAAACTGCAAATAGGGAGAGCCTGGTGCAACTATAACTGGAATTGCTCCCTGGATTAGATCATCAACAGGGATTATTGGTAACTCTCCCAATAGCAAGATATCCCTTTGCTTGAGTCGGTCGCGGATATCCTCCTGGGTCTTGAGGGTATCTTCCATTGACCCCAGTAAGAATATTACTCCCCCACCAATCACCACACTGAGAATGAGACCTACAATTAGGGTAATAAATATATTCTTATGTTTACCTGGTACAGTAATTATTTTTGGTGTTCTGGCAATGCTGATACTGCTGACGGTTTCAGCTTCTGCTGTCTGGGCATCGGTGAGCTTGCTCTGCATTCTGTCATAGACGGATTTTTTGAGTTCTACTTCCTCTTCTAGGCGCGATCGCTCTAATTGCTTGTTAGGTATTAGGCTATACTCTCTCCGCAATCGCTGTTCCTGTTGGATCTCCTGGGCTAATTGTTGTTCTAAGGTTTCCTGCTGAGTTTGCAAGGCTACCATCTGGTTAGCTAGCCCTTGGCGTGTGGGGTCAAGGCTGCTTTGGGTGCGAATTTTAGCTACATCTCTCGGCAGGGGAGATGCTTTTCCCTGTCCACCTAACACCTCTGCTGCCCGTTGCTGCAGCAGTTCTTCATCAGCTTGTTTTTGACGCTGCAGTTGAATCATTGTGGGGTGTTCAGGTCGCAAGTCTTTCTTGAGCAAGGCTATTTGGGATTCGACTTGAAAAATTTGGGCCCGCAAGTTACCAATGATGGGGTCAGCACTCAAGGCTGAAGACGCATAAGCCTGTCCGACGGTTAACCCCAGTTTATTTTCTAGACTTTTAATTTGGGCACTAATTCCGGCTATGGTAAGTTTAATTTGTCGTTGCTGATTGAGGCTGATGGTGATGGCATTGAGCAAACTGCCATTTTCAGCTGCTAGAATTGCTGGTCGCTCTAGGCGATCGTATTTTTCTAGTTTATTTTCCGCTGCTTGGAGTTCGTGTTTAGCTTGGGGTAGTCTCTCGTGAATTTTTTGAATAATTGCTTTTAATTTGCCTGTATTAATCTCATTGCTTAACTTAATCATTGCCTCCATCAATTTTTGTGCTACCTCAACTGCCAATTTGCGATCAGTGTCTTGATATTTCAGTTCGATGATCGTAGATTCTACTTCCCCTGGCCTAGTACTTTTTTGGGGTAGAGTGATGGAGACATTGGAGCCAATCTTTTGTGGGCTAACACCTACTTGTGCTGCAACTGTTTCAATTATTTGGTTTGATAGCAAATCCCGTTCCTCCAACGCTTGTCCTTCTTGTTGGATTTCAGTTCCAGTTAGGGAGAAGGAAACTGGTGGATGGCTGTAGGTCAGGGACGCAGTTGCTATGTAGTTCACTGGTGGGTCTGGTTGTATAGCTACCACTGTAGCTCCCGCTACAACTAACACTGAGGTAGTTATCCCAAACCATTTATATTTTTCAAAGGAAATTATAAAGCGTTTAATAATAGGTGATGTCATGGGACTAGGTGTTGGGGGCAGGGGGCAGGAGAGTAGGAATTTATCTGTTGTTCACCAATCTAAAATCTAAAATCAGCTTAGTTACCAGAATTTCCGTTGAATAATCCATTACTAAAGTTTTGGAAAAAGCCGACAAAGGACTGGATATTGAAAAATGGTTGAGTAATAGTACTTAAAAAGTATGTAACTTTCCCTATAAGATTCCGACCGACTATAATTACATCGTTATCTTGCAGGGCTACATTTTGTGATGCATCACCAGCAAGGGCTCTTTTCGCATCAAGCCTTTGAGTAATGGCTTTACCCCGTTCTGGGTCAAAACGCACTAGGGCAATATCTCGCAGGTTAGCAGTATCCGGATTGATTCCTCCTAAAGCATCTGTAAAGGTACTACCATTAGGTAGTGTTTCAATCATAATTCCACCTCCGGTATAGTTTAAAACCCGCACTTTAATCTGCGATACAGCTAGAGTCGAATGTGCTATTAAGTTGCGATCGTAACCGTCGTCGGCACCAACTTCCCGATGTGGCACAACTATAGTATCTCCATCTTGGAGGCGTAAATTAGGCACTGAATTGCCATTTTGTATTGCTGCATATAAGTTAATATTCTGAGAGATGACGGAGCCATCCACCAATTTTCGACGTACTTGCACTTGTCGCAAGTCTGCTGCCAAGGTTGAACCACCAGCTAACTGCAATGTGTCTGCGATTCTGGGCAGTGCTGAATTAGCTGTATAAATTCCTGGACGAAATACTTGGCCAATAATTGTCACCTGCACTGGTCGTGTCCCTGCAAGGGATACAGTGACAACTGGATCTACTATTAGGTGACTCAGGGCCATACGAACTTTCTCTTGGGCTTCTTCCAAGCTTAGACCTTGTAGATATACCGTCCCTACCTGGGGAATGGCAATGTTACCTTCAGGGCTGATGGCTGCTTGAAAGTTCAGATCTGGACGTTGCCCTGTCAGTGATAAAACTATAACTGGATTAATCACATATCGATTCAAGCTGGAGCGGATTTTTGCTTGGGCATCGGCTAACGTTAACCCTTGTAACTGTAAGTTTCCTAGTAAAGGGACGATAATATTACCTTCTGGGTTGATTTGGGCTTGAAAACTCAAATCTGGAAACCGTTGGACGAAGACATTAATTGTATCGCCGATTTCCAAGTGGTAGGGACCAACAGGTCGCTGGGCTGCAATAGTAATTAGATCTCCTGGTCCCAAAAAGTAGCGGCTGAATTGGGGGAGGATTTCATTGTTTGCACTACCAGGTGTAACATCTGCACTTGGTGGCGCCGGTGCAGTGGGTTTTTGAGGGACAAGGACTGGTAAGGGCAGTCCCCAACTGGGTTGTGCTGAAAGGAGGACGCCCACTTGAAGACTAACCAGACACAGGGCGCTAAATGCACGCATAACTGATTAAAACTTAAGATTAAATGAGAGTTGGTTGCACTAAACCGCTATTTTACTCCGGATAAACTATAAATAATCGGTTTGTGTACTAAGATTTTAATAAAAAAAAGCTTTAATAGCCACTATTTTTTACGTAATTATACTTAAAAATTAGGGAGAATAAATTTATGCTCTCCCCTAAACCAAAATCTAAAAGCCACCAGTACCGTTAGGTGTACCTAAGCCAGTTGGACCATCGTCACCTTTAACAGCATTACATAAATAATATGTGGCACTGGTACTAGTACCACAACTGCCATTGCTGCCTGATGTAACATCGTAGAGAGATCCCTCTTATAAGATTCAAAGTTGAGTCACTCTCTACACTAAATATCAGGCATCTACATTAAGATATTTCCATTCCAAGTTACGATGATAAGTTAGCGATACCCCACTTGGATTATCGATGTTGAACTTTTGAAATTTTATGGACCGAAGTCCACCAGATGGCAGTATTAACCTCCCCTAAGCTGGCGAAGTTCTCCCAGCGAGGGGGAGATATTAGGGGAAATTTATCATGCTTACACGAGATGTTCGCCATTCAGTCGTTGATGTTGCTGATCTAAGCCAGCTGAAGGGAGACTTAAACAATTTACAACCCGTAGATGTGGGGGAGTACATCACCCAACTCCCGAAAAAACAACGGGCGATCGCTTTCCGGCTCTTAAAAAAAAACCAGGCAATTCATGTTTTTGAACATCTACCCACAAAGGTGCAAGAAGAACTAATTAATTCCTTGCATGATGCCCAGGTAGCTGAAATTGTAGGGGCCATGAGTCCCAAGGAACGGGGAGAATTATTTGACGAACTGCCAGCAGGGTTTGTGAAATGGCTATTGCAGGAACTCAGCCCTGAAGAACGACAAGCAACAGCAACTATTCTCGGCTATCCTGAGGGGACTGCAGGGCGGGTGATGACTACTGAATATATGCGGTTGCGGGAAGGTTTAACTGTCAGTGAAGCCTTAAGTAAAATCCGATATCAGGATGAGGATAAAGAGACAATCTATCACGCCTATGTCACTGATAATAACCGCAAACTCGTAAATGTTATCTCACTGCGCCGACTGTTATTTAGTCTTCCCAGTGCCAAGATCCGAGATATCGTTAGCGATCACCTAATCAAGGTGAAAACCGAAACTCCCCAAAGGGAAGTTGCCCAAATCATGAAACGCTATGATTTAATGTCCATCCCGGTAGTAGATCGGGAAAATCGATTAGTTGGCGTTATCACAATTGATGATGTAATCGATATTCTGGAGGAAGAAGCTACGGAAGATATTCAAAAACTTGCAGGTGTCAGTGGTGATGAAGCACCTTTATCTCCTCCCCAAGTCACCCTGCGTCAGCGTCTGCCTTGGCTACTGGGAATAATGGCTCTGTACTTTGGTGCTGCTAGTGCCATTACTCCTTTCCAATCTCTAATTGCCACCTTACCTGTTCTAGCAGTGATCATCCCAATCTTTTCTAATATGGGGAGTACGGTGGGGATTCAATCCCTAAGAGTTACCATCCGGGGACTGGGTGTAGGAGATGTAAAGCATCAGGACACAGGGAGAATTCTCCGCAAGGAACTATTAGCCAGCTTAAGTACGGCTGTGGTCTTAGGGATAACCCTCACTCTACTGTCACTGATTTGGATTCCACCTCAACAACAATGGATAGCTTTAATTGTCGGTGTGGTCATGGCCATCAACACGATTTTGGCTGTCACCCTCGCTACCCTACTACCCATGGGGTTGAAGCGGTTAAAACTCGATCCAACTTTCATTAGTAGCCCACTATTGACGACAGTGCTAGATGCCATCGGATTCTTAACGTTCCTGAGTTTGATTTCCCTTGGCTTGAAGGTTTTCCATTTACAGTTTTGATAAATTGGGTTTTAGGTCTTATCTAAAATCTCAAATTTCACCTATGCTTACCACCTGGAATCGTCATCATATCCTCTCCCTAGCTGATTTCACTGCCGAAGAATATAACGTTGTACTGCAAACAGCAGCTTCTTTTGTCGAGGTACTCTCCCGACGGACAAAAAAAGTCCCCGCTTTACAAGGACAGATCGTAGCCAATTTATTTTTTGAATCTTCTACCCGCACCCGTAGCAGTTTTGAAATTGCTGCTAAACGTCTGAGTGCTGATACCTTGAACTTTGCTGCTGCTACCTCCTCCATGACTAAGGGGGAGACAATTCTCGATACTGCAAAAACCTATTTGGCCATGGGTACGGACATTATGGTCATACGTCACCGGGAAGCAGGGGTACCCCAGGCTATCGCCCTGGAAATGGATCGCTTGGGGGTACGCGTCAGTATCCTCAATGCCGGTGACGGTCAACATGAGCATCCATCCCAAGCTCTACTGGACTTATTTACTATATGTACCCTAATTGACCCAGACCAGCCGCGAATTGAAGTGTTACAGGGGAAAAAGATTGCCATTGTAGGGGACATTCTTCATTCTCGCGTGGCGCGATCGAATATCTGGAGTTTAATTGCTAGTGGAGTTCAAGTACATTTAGCAGCACCACCTACCCTTCTACCCAAGTTCTTTGCTGAGTACCTGGCTGAGGAACAAGAGGTTCAAAATCATCAGTTATTTCTCCATTGGCAGTTAGAACCAGCTTTACAAGATGCCGATTTTGTCATGACCTTGCGTTTACAAAAAGAACGGATGACAAATCATTTACTGCCAAGTTTGCGGGAATATCATCAGCTATTTGGCATTAACCGCACTAAGCTAAAACTCTGTCAACCTCATGTCAAAGTTCTGCATCCAGGTCCAGTTAATCGAGGGGTAGAAATTAGCTCTGATTTAATGGATGACCCAGAATTTAGTTTGATTCAATCACAAGTTACCAGTGGTGTGGCTGTGCGAATGGCGCTGTTATATTTAATAGGTAGTGGTAAGATTTAAGAGGATATTTGAAAAGTTAATAGTTGCATAAAAAAGCTCTCTGGTATAGGAATCCTATTTGATTTTTGAAAAAAACTCAGTATGCCTAAATTCTCTGTAATCCTCGTGGATATTGCCTATGTACGGAGACAATTTCTCCGAATCAAACCGTATTCCTATATGAGTAGAAACAGCACCATGAAGAGCAATGTCTAAATCATACACCACTAACCTGACTCAAGAATAATGGGAACTGATAGAACCGTTAATTCCAGCAGCTAAAAAAGTGGACAATCAATTTTGGATTAGCCGATTTTGGATGTGCCAATGCAAGGATTTTGGATTGGGGATTGACAAGTTATAGACTAAGTTTTGGGTGTGAGTTTTTTCTCCTCTACTCCCCCTAATCTAAAATTCGGTCAGTTGAACCAGCCAAATTAGGTAGGGAGGTGGGGGTAAGCTTTCCATCAGTAATTGAGGGAGGAAATTTCCCCCCCCTCAATTACTGATGGTGATATAATCAAGACTAAGCGTAGATAGGAAAACTGGGGAGAGTATGTGCGTCTTCCAGAAGCCATAGGCACCGAAAAGCAGGGATTGGCGGAGCAAAACCAACCCCCATCCCGAATCCAAAAACTGACAATTTTGGATTCGGGATTGATGAATCATACACTAAGTTTTGGGTGTGAGTTTTTTCTCCTCTACTCCCCCTAATCTAAAATCCAAAATTTACAGAGGTAACTGAAAAATGGTTACAGCTAAACATTTAGATGAAGACCTACTCTACCCCAGTAGTGATGGTGAACCAATGTCGGATAATACGGAGCAATATAGATGGATTGTCACCATCAAGGAAAATCTGGAAATTCTGTTTGCGGCGGTAGAGAACATCTTCATTGCGGCAGACTTGCTCTGGTATCCAGTCCCAGGCAAAGAGGTAAAGGCAACGGCACCAAAAGCAAAATCCATCGGACCAGATGTCATGGTAGTGTTTGGCAGACCGAAGGGGAAGCGCAAGTCCTATCTACAATGGAAAGAAGATAATATACCCCCGCAAGTGGTATTTGAAATCCTCTCCGAGAGTAACACGAAGGAGGAAATACAACAGAAACTGGAGTTTTACCAGGAATATGGGGTAGAGGAGTATTACATTTACGACCCGGAAACATACGCACTGGAGGGGTTGATCCGTCGGGGGAATCAACTGGTGCCACTCCCACAGGTAAATGGGTGGATAAGTCCCCGGTTAGGGATTAAGTTTGAGGTGGAAGCAGGGGAGTTGGGAATTTACCACCCCAATGGGAAGAGGTTTTTGACCCCATTAGAGTTAAATGCCGAGTCGGAGCAACGGATACAAGCTGAACGTCAACGCGCCGACCTAGAACGTCAACGTGCCGAAAGATTTGCAGAGTATATCCGCTCCCTCGGATTAGACCCTGATAATATACCTGAAGGCAACTAACCTTCCGCATGCTAAAATCGTTATGAAAATCTTGTAATCCTTGCTATGCAAGCCAAATCGCACTTATTTAGGCATATTAAGTACTTGAACAGAATTAATTACACAAACTCTCTTGCTGGAATCCTTTATCCAGTCTAGATAAGACTAGATATTAGTTTGTAAATATTTCTGTTCGGTTACTTATTTAGTAATATTTCTCCTGCCTTCTGCCCGAACCAAAATTCCAGGTAGTTGCCATAGCCCCTATTTTTTTGCTAGTATTAATGTTTTGGGCTTATACTCCCAGCCATTGTGCTGGTGCCCAAATTAACGAAATTTTACAGGAAACCCAATGCCGAAACGTGTACAGTTAGTATTAAATCAGGATATTAGCAAACTGGGAAAATCAGGCGATCTTGTAGAAGTAGCCCCTGGCTTTGCTCGCAATTACTTGATTCCCCAAAAGTTGGCAACCCATGCAACCCCCGGCATCCTCAAGCAAGTAGAACGTCGCCGTGAGCAAGAACGTCAACGACAACTAGAACTCAAGCAACAAGCCCAAGACCTCAAAGCAACCCTAGAAAAACTCAGTGGCTTAACAATTGCCAAGCAAGTGGGTGAGAATGAAGCAATCTTTGGTACAGTTACCACCCAAGATATTGCAGAAGCAATTCAAGCCGCAACTAGTCAAGAAATTGATCGACGGGGGATCAGTATTCCCGACATCAATCACCTGGGTGCCTACAAAGCTGAAATCAAGTTGCACTTTGACATCACAGCCCAAATTGAATTTCAAGTCATCCCCAGCTAATTGGCACAGGGAGAGGGAGGTGAGGTAAAATTTTTCCTCTCCCTCCCTAAAGGCAAAACCGAAAATCCCCTATGGCTGAAGAAATGAGTTTTCAAGGCGATGGTAGCGATCGCCTACCCCCCCAAAACATCGAAGCAGAAGAGGCGATCTTGGGGGGAATTATGTTAGATCCAGAGGCAATCACTCGGGTGAGCGATCGCTTAATCCCCGAAGCCTTCTACATCAGTGCTCACAGAGAAATTTACCTAGCAGCACTCCGTCTCCACGCCCAAGCTAAACCCACAGATTTACTCGCTATCACCAGTTGGCTAGCTGATAATGACAAACTGACCCGCATTGGTGGCAGAAATAAGTTAGCTACCCTTGTAGATCGCACAGTGTCAGCAGTTAATATCGATGCCTTAGCAGGGCTAGTGATGGAAAAGTACCTGCGACGGCAATTAATCAAAGCTGGTAATGAAATTGTCCAGCTAGGTTATGAAACGGAAACTGAACTACCAACTGTTCTCGATCAGGTGGAACAGAAGATATTTAACATTACCCAAGCCCGTCCCCAATCAACTTTAGTTCACATTGCCGATACCCTAATTAACGCCTTTCAAGAAATTGAAACTCGACACCAAGGTATTGCCCTACCAGGTATTCCCTGCGGATTTTATGATTTAGACGCCATGACCAGTGGCTTTGGACGTTCTGATTTAATTATTGTTGCTGGCAGACCATCAATGGGAAAGACAGCCTTTTGCCTCAACCTGGCGCATAATATTGCGGCTGGTAGTAAACTACCCGTGGCTTTCTTCAGCTTGGAAATGTCCAAAGAACAACTAGTGCAGCGACTATTAGCCAGTGAAGCGGGAATTGAAACTGGGTACTTGCGGAGTGGACGCATCAGTCAAACCCAATGGGAACCTCTAAGCCGTGCCATCGGTATCCTGTCGGAAATGCCAGTATTTATTGATGACACACCCAATATGACCGTCAACCAAATGCGTAGTCAAGCACGACGACTGCAAGCAGAACAAGGTACAGAACTGGGATTAGTGGTGATAGATTACCTGCAATTGATGGAAGGTGCAGGAGATAATCGAGTTCAAGAATTGTCGAGAATTACGCGATCGCTCAAAGGTTTAGCCCGTGAATTATCTGTCCCAGTTATTGCCCTATCTCAGCTAAGTCGAGGGGTAGAATCACGTACCAATAAACGACCGATGTTATCCGATTTAAGGGAGTCGGGTTGTTTGGCAGGTGATACCCTTGTGACATTGGCAGATAGCCAGCTACAGGTGCCTATTCAGGAATTAGTAGGTAAATCCGGCTTTGCAGTTTGGGGACTCAATGAAACCACAATGCAGCTGGAAACAGCCATTGTTAGCAAGGCATTTTCCACCGGAACTAAGCCAGTATTTCTGTTAACGACTAGATCAGGACAGCAAATTAAAGCCACTGGTAATCACAAATTTCTCACCCCTGATGGGTGGCAAAGACTGGATGAATTGAGCCAGAAACAATATCTATGTCTGCCAAGTCCTCACCTCCCTAAAGGTGTTGGAAAAACATCAGTAGTAAACTTAGACGGAGAAAGGGTTCAACTACTTGAACCACCCCTCCCCGTGCATTGGGAGGAAATACTATCCATTACCTTCAGCAGTGAGGTGGAAGTTTTTGACCTCACCGTCCCTGGGTTGCATAACTTTGTTGCCAACAATATCATAGTCCACAACTCCATTGAGCAGGACGCGGACTTGGTAATTATGCTATACCGCGACGACTACTACAACCCTGATAGTCCAGATCGGGGAATTGCAGAAGTGATAGTGGCAAAACACCGCAACGGGCCAACCGGGGCAATTAAACTTTTATTTGATCCCCAATTTACCAAATTTAAAAACTTAGCCAGGTCTAATAACTATTAACATAGGGGTTGGGGAGTGAGAATTTCCCAATCCCCCATCCTTACTGAATACCCAGTAACTCTACATCAAAAATCAAAGTAGCATTGGGTGGAATCACACCACCAGCACCACGGGAACCATAACCTAGCTCTGGGGGGATGATTAACTGACGTCGGTCGCCCACTTTCATCGTACTTAACCCTTCATCCCAGCCTTTGATTACCTGTCCGACTCCGAGTTTAAAGCTGAAGGGTTTATTGCGATCGCGTGAACTATCAAATTTAGTCCCATCTTCTAAAGTGCCAGTGTAGTGAACTACAACAGTTTGTCCGGTTTTGGGAGTTTCCCCATCCCCTTTAGCTAACTCAACGTACTTTAGTCCAGAGGGTGTAGTAACGATATTGGCATCAGACATGATGTTATTTGCTATCAAGGTGTCTTTGATTATGGCAGGGGTGGATGCTGGTGGAGTTTGTGTAGCTTCAGTAGCACCAACCTGCGCCAAGACTAACACTACAACAAACACTAGCATTAAAACCACGCTCAGTAGAATAGCTTTCAAAATCAGATTCTCCCTTCACTAGGACACAATCAGTTTAAATCAGAGGGGAGGCCTAACGCCAAAGTCTATTTTCCAAGTCACGTACCTGACGTTCCAAACGGTCAATTCTCCCCCGCAGTTCATCCACCTCTGACTGCCGAGCTACCCCTAAATCCTGCATCATATTTCGCATTTGTCTTTGCATTTGGACTTCCCAGGTCCCCTGCTCTGACTTTAACTGCTCAATAATATCATCCATTACCGCCTTAGCTTGCTCAGGATTGAGCTTACCATCCTTCACCAATTCATCACTGGCTTGTCGCAGTTTGTCGGCCACCAAAGATGTTGTCCCAATACCTAGCATCATGAGTTGTCGCAACCAGTTGTTGCTGTCCATATTCTCTTCCTCTGACTTGTTAGCACACTCATCAGGCTATACTGAAAGCGTACCTATTCTATTTTGGCATCAATACCTGTGATTATCGAATTGCTCAAGTTTAGGGTTGCCCCGGAACAGCGCGAAGACTTCATCCAAAAAGATGCAGCAGTCTGGACAGCAGCCCTGAACACATATTCAGGATTTATCAGCAAAGAGGTTTGGCTCAATCCCCTTGATAACACAGAAGTTACTCTCATCATTCGTTGGGCAACACGGCAACAGTGGCAAGCCATACCCTTAGCAGATTTAGCGATTATAGAGCAGAAATTCACCCAGGCAATGGGAAAATTCTACCCAATTGCTGAGGCAGCAGAATATGAACTAGGAACAGTAAACTACCCATACTGAGGGAGAATGTTGGTCTACACAACAGCCCCAATCAAGTAATATTTTGGGCGGTATTAAAATCAGCCTCTCCACTCCCCTGCTCACTAGCATAATGGCAGCGGTTCTCAGAAAGCAGAAACTGCCTAATTAGGGCAGGAATTGAGGAGTCAACTAAAACTCAATGTGAGCGGTTTAGACTAAACTCCAGCACTTAACCTAAGTGGTGTGGTCTTTATGGAAACTTAATAACAACATTTTTAAATCAATAATTTTTCTGAGACATCGCTGTAATAGTTTATATATTGGCTAACTTAGACTCAAGGCCTATGAATTTTCATCAAAAGCTCTACTTGTACTCATGGCTAAATAATTTCCCTTGGCTTCAAGGAAGTTATATTGCCAAAATTATGCTAGTGGCATTTTTAGGTACTCACATCCCACTTCTCACCCTCTTGTGCTGGTTTGTGATTTCCCAATCTAGCTCCTTAGATATGGTGCTGCAAGTTCTATTAGTAGCTCTAATAGCCACCTTACTAGGCACAGTCTGTACTCTTTATGCTATATATTACTTACTGATGCCAGTCATTTTAACATCAGCTAGCTTACGAGACTATCTAAATAAGCAAGCTCTACCTCAACTGCCAACAAAATTTGTTGATGAAATGGGTATGCTTATGGCCAATAGCTCAAAAACCATCCACCAATTAGACGATTTAATTAACCATATTACTAACTATAATTCTCTAACTGGATTACCTAATCAAAATTTATTCTGTGAGCATTTTCGTCAGGTTTTATCCTCCGATGAGCACAAGGATCAACTCATAGCTATTATCCTATTAGCCATTGATAATTTTACGCTTATTAGTCAGAGATTAGAGCAAGATATAGTGAATTTTCTATTGAGAGAAATTGCCCAGCGGGTGACAAACTGTATCAAGGGAAAAGATATTCTAGCTCATTTGAATACTGATGAATTTGTGGTTGCCCAGATAGGAATACTTTCTTTGGAAAGTGCGATTAGCTTAGCTCAATTACTCCAAAGTACGCTAGCTAAACCTTTTTATATTAATGGCGAACAGATTTATATTTCAGCTAGTCTAGGTATTACAATTCATGACATTAAAGACCATCAGGCAGAGCAACTCTTGCAAGAAGTACATATAGCACTCCATCAAGCAAAACAGCGAGGACGGAATCAATACCAGTTCTATTCTCCAGAAATGAATGTGCAATTACAGGAGCGATTGAGATTAGAAAGTGATTTATATCAAGTCTTGGAGTATGGACAACTCTTAGTTTACTACCAACCTATAGTTGATTTAAATAACAAACAGGTAATAGCGATGGAAGCCCTTGTACGCTGGCAGCATCCCCAAAAAGGCTTAATTTTTCCAGGACAATTTATACCTATTGCCGAAGCTAATGATTTAATTGTACCTATGGGTGAATGGATATTACGTACTGCTTGTGCCCAAAATCAGGAATGGCTACGTGCTGGAGTATCACCAATTCGCATATCAGTTAATCTGTCAGGAAAACAGTTTGAACAACCAAATTTAGTAGATATGATTCAGGACATTCTCCATGAGACAAGACTAGAACCACACTATTTAGAATTGGAAGTCACTGAAAGTTTTTTGCTAAATAATATCCAAAGGTCGGTAAAAATCCTCGAACAGTTACGGGAACTTGGTATAGTACTAGCATTGGATGACTTTGGTACAGGGTATTCTTCTCTAAGCTACTTAAAGCAGCTTCCTGTTAACATTCTCAAGATTGATCGGTCTTTTGTGCAGGATATAACATCGAATCCTGATAGTGCAATTGTTACTGACGCCATTATTGCTTTAGCCAAGAGCCTGCGTTTAAAAATCACAGCAGAGGGAATAGAAACAGTGGAACAGATGCACTACTTGGAAGAGCGGTATTGTGATGAAGGGCAGGGATATTACTTCAGTAAACCTCTGCCTAGGGAGAAAATTTTTCCCATGCTTAACCAGATTCAGAATAAATGAGAGATTTTGCTAAAATCAAAGAGGATTCCTATATGTATCCACATAAATCCCAAGGGGTGAACAGTCTACTACATCCTCTAATATACAAGGGGTAAAATAAGGGAAAGTTCATTCATATTCGGTGTGAAAGGTGGGGAAATCAAGGGACTAAACCCTGACAATCTCTTCCCCCATAGTCTGACACCACTAGGTGGAGAGTGAATAATTACTTACAAAGAAAGGCTCCAAGGCAGGAGGGAAGAAAAAGTATAGATAAAAACTTTAGTTCTCGGTCTAGAGCTTAGTTCAAAAAAAGAATTGGATCGAGACTGCTTGCAGCGAGATCCAAAGCGTCTTGCCTCCTAAAAAGTTTCTTTCTCCCCTCCCCTAATTCCCAGCTACTACTACCGCCAACCCTCCCAATTCTCATTAAAAATGGAAGTATCAGGGAAAGCTGTGGGGTTGCCATTTTGCTGTAAAAGTTTTTGCAAAACTTGCAGTCGCAGCTCTGGCTTAGGCAGTTTATTTACCATTTGGTAGGGAGCAATCGCATTTTTCAAGGCAAAAGCTGCCACTGTCCCTGCAGCAGCTCCTGTGGACCACTCAAATGAATGTACCCGATAGGCTGCTGCGGCAATGTGACTAGTAGCGATACTTTTACCCCCCACCAGTAAGTTATCTATTCTTTGGGGAATCATCGCCCTCAAGGGCACTTGGAAGGGGTATGCCTGTCCTGCAGCCCGTCTTTCCCCATCTCGTTCTGTATTACCCGGTGCTTCCGGTGGACTGTTGGTCATGCACGGATGGAAATCGATAGCGTAGTGCCCAATCCCCACTGCATCAGGGAAAATGGTCGAACGGGTGCGACGAACTACCTGATTTGGGGGTATCTTACCCGTAATTACGGATGCAGTTTCCAAACCTGCTAGGGCAGCTTGGAGACTGAGATACATATCTGGGGGTAGAGTTTTTTGATAGTACTCATCGTTGTAGTCGCGACGGGAAATATCAATTTCCCAAATCCCGAAGCCATTGGGTTGTCCCCAACTGGGACGGCCAATAATCCGTCGGCTTTCCCGGATATATGGGTACTTCGACAAACCATCCACCGTCCCCATAGGAGAATTTAGCCCAGTTAATAAGCGGATATTTGGCTCTGGCTGCTTGACGCCAGTTCCTAGTTGAGAATCTGTAGTTCCCGCGTACAGCCAATAAAAGAATGAGAGAGCATTTTCCTCAGCCTTGTGGAGGGTATCCACTCTCAGTCCCCCCATCCAACCCCCAGGTTTTAACTGTCCGATGGCCTCTAATTGTTCACGGGTATAGATGAGATTATCTTGGGCAGTGCCAGGGCGGTAGTCGTTACCCCAAGTCCAGTTTTGCATGGAGATATCCCCAGGCACGGGCGCATCAAATTTTACTCCACCAAACTCCATTGGTTTGCCTTTCTTGGGACTCCAAATCCGTCGGTAGGTGAAGACTAAATCAAAGTTAGCTAGTCGCTTTAATTCATAGCTAAAATATGGGGCATATTCAGGGTAAAAAGAAGGCATTAGCTGCTGCTGGGGTTCCTTGGTGTCCTCCAAGGCAAAGGTATAGGTAAAGCCTTGGGTACAATAGGGGTCATTTTCTGTATCCGATGAAGAGGGTTCTAGGTAGGAACGAGCATCAATACCCAGTCGGTAGGGGACATCAGCCAGGGCAATTATTTCCCCGGTTTCAGTAGTGTCTATAACGTACCACTTGGGCGATCCATTATTAACTGTAGATTGGGGGACAAAGTGGATGATGGTCTTGGTAAACAGGGGGGAGTTTTCGTAGCGGTAAGCGTCTTCGATAGTTTGGGATAGGGGGAAAGTATTCAGGGGAGGTGCGGCTTTGGCTGGTTGATGTTGAATCGCGATCGCCCCATCGATAATTTTGCCATTATGACTAATTTCTAAGTCTTTAATTACCGTATTGGGAAACCACTCTAACTTCCCATGTCCTCGATTTGCTGCATCCTTGAGCATCTGTGTGAGGATGGTGTGGGCATCTTTGGGGAGAAAGCAGGATTCGCTTACCCAACAGTTACCAGGGTTGAGTTTACCATACTTGCGTTGAATCCGTTGTCGCAGATCCAAATAACCCCGAGAGTAATAGAGGAGATGGCGCTGGGTTGGTCGTTCATCTAACGCAGATGTCCCCTGGGAGGAGATTTGTCCCCCCAGCCAGTCGGTAATTTCTGTGAGGCAAACTGTACGTCCAGCTAGGAGTCCTTCGTAGGCAGTAGCGACCCCGGAAAGTCCGCCACCAACCACTAAAAGCTCGCAATTAACAATTTTTCCTGGGGGGACTATGGGGGTAGCAATGGCGCTATAGGGTGCCATCAGTGTAGCGATTAAGCCTGTCACCAATAAGGGGTGCTGGGAAGCCTTCATGTTTTGAGCCTGTTTCAACTGTCAACGATTAAGACGGTACCATTGAGGAAATGTTTTTGCTACAAGCAGTGTATGACTACTTGCACCCGGGGATAGAACTTCTGCCGTGCTGCACTAGGTCGATGGGATAAGTAAAGATTTGGAGTAATCCATCTGAATCCCGCATATCCTGGATTATATGTCAACTACTTCTACTCGACCGCAGCAATTCTCAGTTTGGATTTTAAGAGGAATTGACTGTGACGAATAGGTTGAAATTCATCTAGCATAAAGGAGAGCAAATGCCTCCATGAATCAAAGACGAAGTAAGTAGTCAGGGTACGTAAGTCCTGTAAAAACGCTTACGAGTACCTAAAAGTAAACGAACTTGCCAATTTTAGATTTTGGATTTTAGATTAGGAGGAGTAGGGGAAAAAATGATATCAGTAACACTTCGTTTATAGGCTGTTAGTCCCCAATCTAAAATCTAAAATCCAAAATTGGAAGACCAAAGTTGTGTCAAAGATATCAATTCCCATTCCTATTTCACCCCTTCGCACCTTCATTTGTTGATGGATTTCTTTGACATCAATACCACGCTCTTTAAACAATTGAACAGCCGCATTATCCACTAAATTTTCCACAAAAAGTTCCCAACGGCTAAAGAGGCTATTAACTGCGGCATTAGTTGAAGCTACCAATTTTTGCAGTTCAACAGTCCGGGAATCTGCTTCAGATTTGGATTCAGCAGCGCGAGTTTCTTCTTGCACTCTTTGAAATATTTGGTAAATATCTTCTGGGGTGATGTTGTTACTCATAAAAATTCGGTTTTCTTATATTTTATCATTTTCATTAGCAAACAAATCTCTGTGACAATACCCAGAAGGCAGCCGAGTTTTTTGGCATCATCCTAGCGAATCTTGTCAACAGCCAAATTCTGGAGCATTGGCATAGCCGCAGTTTCTGCATGACGTACCCTACGGGAAGCGAGCGATCGCGTAGCGTCTCGTAGAGATAACATCCGCTTTATCGCGATCGCATCGGGAAACTATCACAAATACATAGGGGTAGTTGAATGAAGCTAGAATCTATTGTAAATCAGGGTTTCAATCCTTTTTAATCACTAATAAACCTATCGAACTAGTAGAGTCTCGACGAGTGGAAGATATACGCAAAATCCTTATGGGCTGGGGATCTCAAGTACTTGAGCAAATAGAAGAAGTAAGTATTGATCTGTGGTCAGCTTATAAAAGCTTAGTAGAGGAATTAATGCCAAATGCTAATGTTACTGCTGATAGATTTCATGTGATGAAACAAGTGAATGATGAATTGGATAGTAGACGTAAAACCGAG
>Ga0116227_10001139_pt1 | contig 57755 bp, 29 predicted proteins | sample S1TSphgellanicum_FD_89693 | JGI IMG/M metagenome (GOLD analysis project Ga0116227, IMG submission 89693) | Host-associated microbial communities from peat moss isolated from Minnesota, USA - S1T2_Fb - Sphagnum magellanicum MG | ecosystem: Host-associated > Plants > Peat moss > Unclassified...
CCCAAAAACCCCCCCCAAAAAAATTCACAAAAAAACCAAAAAAAAAAAACAAAAAAACCCAAAAATAAAATCACCCCCCCCCCCCCCTTTGAAGTTTTAAATTTGTCATTTGAAAAAAAAACTTATGTACCATTAGGCCTCCACCCATTTCCATCACTTGGTGTAATATGGGTGGTTTCTTCTTTTGCATCAAACCAACCAAATTAGGTTGCATTGCCGAGAAATTTTGAATTTTTTTATAGTGGGATGTTTACATTCCACCCAAATTTCTCGTGGCTTGGGACTTCTTTTCAAAGTATATGAAATTGAGTAAAAAGATCAACCACATGTGTTGTGTACTCCTTCCAATTTCTTTTAAGTAGGTTTTAAAGGTTTTTTTCAAGCCCCATAATCAATTAAATATCAATTTTCAATGTGTCAAATGCATTTGTAGGGCTAAGGCTGTCGCAACCCTAGCTTTGGGCTCGCGACCAAGGCAAAGGGGTTACAAGGGAGTCAAAGCAAGAGGAAGCCCGGAGTCAAGGCAACAAGAAGCCCGGGAGTCACATCACATATTCTCGGGAGTGTAAAAAAGTGTGAGGGAGTATGAGGGAGTGAACCCTCACATTCCCAAGACAACTCCCACTTTGGGAGATGGAGTCCCGGTGGATTCCCGAAATTTTAGAGAACAATTTCAAGGGTCAAAACTCAATGGCTTGTGGCGTTCTTTATATCATTGAAAAGCTCTTGGAACATAGATGTCTAAAATGGGCTCACATTGCTCATTTGGACATCTAAAACACAAGTTATGGCCAAAAGAAGGGTTGGGAGTCAAACTGCCAATTTGACTCCCAACCACAAAAAGTCAAGAATCGACCAAATTTATTTGGCTGCAAGGGGCATGCAACATACCATTGAAAAGCTCTTGACATAAGCTACAACTTTGCTTTAGAATGCATCACAATCCAAGGTCTGATTGCAAAGTTATGGGGCTCCAAAGTCGTAGGAGTCCCATTTGGCGTGATTTCGGGATTCCCATTCAGGAGTCCTGGGAGAGAAAAGCCATTTGGATGTAGGCTCCGTGGCCAGCCATAGAGTATACTATAAGGGGGAAGGTGGTGGCTTCCCCCAAGTTCGGGCCATGGTGAGTCTAGTGTGTCCGTGTTGCTTGTGGTTTGTCCTAGCACCAAAGGTGTTCCAATTATGCACTAACCACTTTGTGTGGGTTGTGTGCAGGCCTGTGTGAATGAGTGAAACTTGTCAACTCTTCCTAATCCCATCCTAGAGCTCCAACATGCCCCTCTACCCCTCAAAGTATTGTGAGCTAAGGAGCGTGCCCCGACTCCTCCCTCTTCCGCTGTCTTATACTTGGATTCACATTTGAGTCCTTCCAGGAGTTAGGAGCACGTCAAAGGCTATTGATAAGCTAGATTTACATGTTGTGTCCCAAAATGACAATGGCTAACTTGTAGGTCATGTGGTTTATTTCATGTAGGTATGGATTTTCATGATATCATGTTCTTTCTTTAGGGTTGAATAGTTGCATACATTAAACCCAAATTTATCCCTCCTTTTAAATTAAAACTTCATTTGGGGTAAACCTTCTTTTCTTGTTGTCATGTTCATAAAAACAAATTGTTGAACCTTCAATACCACAAGTGAAGGAAAAAATGTATCATGTGAAAACTTGAACGAATTATTTTTTCTTGCATTTTTGTGTTATGTGTGTATTGATATCCCCATTGAGGTCTGCTTGGTTCAATGTACAAGCATGTAACTATGTTTTCAAAGTAAACATATAAAAATAAAGTCCTACAAAAGAAATTTGACCATCATTTAGTTGTTATTGCTAAGCTACATTGTGTGTTTTGTGTTGGCCTTCATGTTAAAGTTTAAACTTCACTTTGAGTGTTGTTTAATTGGTTATTGTGAAAATTTTGTAAAAATTAATAAATTTATAAAAAATAAATTATAAAGTGATTTCTATGAATATCAGTATCAAATTTAAAGTTTTAAATAGTCTTAAACAACAATGTTGCACATGTGCATGGTAAGTTTCAACATGGGAGTGAAAACAAATCATCAATATAGTCCCATGATGTCAAGTGCAAATGAAGATCCACTATTTCTTGTGAACTTAATGCAAACCATAATCTTACCACATTTTGAATTGAACTTTAATGTGTGATATCAAGGAACAATGACACCAAGTTTTGGTTTCATATCAACATATTTTAACCAAAGAATAGGATTGCCTTTGTGTGGGGTACATTGTTGGACATGTTTGGTTAATTATTATATCTCTATCAAATTCATTATTGGATTTCATTTATATTTTAGAAATGTTTATCTTGAAACATTTAAAGTTTTATGAGAAGGTTCAAAACTATTGAATTAGGACAACCATGGTTGGAGTTACTATATATTCTTATACAATAATTCCTAATTGTCTTGGATGGACTCCAATTCCTAGTACCATCTTAAGTGCCTTTCACCATCTAATCATAAAGGTCCTTCAAACCAATGGGCACAATTAGTAGATATGACATTTTAAGATCCACGAGCTATCTTTTCTACATGGACACATTGGAACATATATATGTCTTCACCACCTAATTCCATCTTGGATAAAATGCAAGGCAATATAGATTAGTCCTTTGATGTGGTAAACATGTGAAATGAAATTACTACATTGTGAAAATAATATGTTGAATGAAAATGAATTGTCAACACATGCATAACCTTGCTTGTGCCTTGGTTATAATTTTTCAAAAGTGCCTTAGCATGTGTTCTGATGCTTTAAAAATTGAAACCCCAAAACAAAAAATAATCTATCATTTTTTAATGAAAATATAGAGGTATTATTTCTTGTTGTTGGAATATTTTGAATCATAAGCTTGACATCATTATATTCAATAATAAGTTTCAAACTAATCTAATGAAATTTCTAATTCCTTATTGTGCTTTTACTAGATTTTGTGTAATGAGACAAAAAATTTGAAGCATTTTCAAGGATTCATAAAGAACTATAAAATACCTAAATAATAGAAGTTTTATTTTATGGTTTCTTGGATACATATGTGTCAAAATTGATATATGTGGCATTAAAGTTGCATTTCAAGTAACCAACATATTGGTTCAAAGTTTGAAAAAATGCAAAACTTGTGTTTGAGACATCAATTTTGCATACCCCAACCCTAATTAGGCCCAGTAGAATCCTTTAGAATTTTGTGGAGGATTACAAAGTTACATTGAAAGGCATACTTGTAAATTAAGGTTAAAGTTTATTGTTTGTTGAAAGAAATTGGTAATATCTTTTGAATCTAGATTTTCACAAATGATAAAATTTTGAATATGCAAGTTTAGATTTTTTTTTTTATCAGTGTAATTTTTGGGGTTGGAATCTTTATAAATATCATATTTTTAGGGAATTTTTGGGATTAAGCTCATATTCCTAAATTTTCTTAAAACCACATCAACCTTGAAGGTTTAATTGTTTGTAAATGGTTTTAACAATAAAAATCATCCACATAATTCAACCCATTTTCATTGAATGATGGGCATGAGTTGGGACTAGTAAGTTCATGTTGTTAATGTTTGTAGTTAAGTGTTCAAAAGTGGGCTTCCTTTATAATGTTTTGTGGATGTGTAAGTATCATGTGAAATTAGGTTTTTGCAAAATTTTGGGAGCAAGTGAAAAGATATATCTAGTGTGAATTCTTGATGTTTGGCTAAAGGTGTGAATTCCATAGGTTGTCCTTTTCATTAGAGGTTCCTTAGAATATAGGGTTTAAGGATTGACATCATTCAATTGTTGAAAATGGGGTTGATGTGTAGGCTACAAAGTCTAATGATTTCATCAACACTCTAAAGGAGTAGACATATAATGTAGCAATTTTTAGGGGCAACGTAAGTGGCCCAAACGTGTGAAAAGGGCAAGAGCCTTGACTAGGTCAAATGTGTGGTTTTCAGGACAAAAATGCAAGCAAAATTGAAAGCAATTGTGAGGAAATGTATTTGGCATAGGTAGGAGGTGTTTTTATAATGACGAGGTTGGCTTCAAAAGATACTCTTCCTAATGTTGAAGTTAGGGAAGGGACATAAACTCTGTTTTTAGGCATGACCTCAAATATTCTTTTTTCAACTATAGGATTGTTAGACTTGTCATAATAACCCTAATCATGAGTTGTTGTCAAGAACATACACAATATGTTTTTCTCCTTTCTTAAAGGCAAGATTACATTCCTTCATAACTAAATTTTCATGCATTCATTCAAGTTGTATACCTTATTGTCAATAATATTTCATGAACACCAATGACATTGAAAAATACATGCTTCAAAAAGTGTACAAATTGGGTGTTCATTAGTGTCGGCCAATTGTTCCAAGTTTTAGGATGGTTTTCAATCCACTTCCAATCGTTCCAAGTTTTAGGATGGTTCTCAATCCACTTCCATGTTATTAAACTTGTACAGGGAGGAGCAACTCTTGCTAAAACCAAACAATAAACAAGACGATGTTATTTGAGGCTATTGTTGTGCCAACCACAATGGCACACAATTTTCTTTTGTTAAAATCAAACACAAACCAAAGTACTATTCCAATTTGTGCATAGGGTTTGGTTGTCTAATAGGATAATTTATTTTTCTTTTGAATATGTAGCAAATGCTACATGTAGGATTATATTTTAATCATGTGGTGACTTTTTATTATTGGTAGAATATTCTTATATGACACAATTTTTGACATTGAAATGTGTGTAAAATATGTGTACCTTGGTTTTCTTTAATTAATAGCAACAACCAACTAACATTGGTGCCAACACTTGACAAAAATATATATATATAATTTGAGTACTTATAATTATATATATGGAATATATATAATCTAAGTACATGTCCAATTTCCATTGATGAATTCAACAAAGTTATTTTATATCTAAAGAAAACTTTGGTAGATTGCAACAAACTGCATTAATAACAAATTTATTTAAAACCCATATCCCATAAATAATTAATGTTCATTATCCATGTTCACTTACAAAAATAAATAAATCTAACAAACAAGTTTAATAACCTTTAAAATTATTACTCTTGGATCAACATTTCAAAATTAGCAAGGGTTACATTATGTGCAACTTTTCCAAGTATAATAAAACGTTGTGGAGATGTCTTTAGACAATTACTTTTTGGCTTGTTGCACACCATGGACATGCTTGAAATTTGTCTATGAAGGTATCCCAATCACTCTTGTTTGCACCCATGTTACAAAATTTGCAAGTAGTTCGTTGTTGAGAGAGTATTGGATACCCAGTCACACAACACATCTCACTTTCCACCTATCAACCATTCACATTGTAAAAGACATGATTGCTAAAAAATCCATGTGCATAATTACATCTCAATTTAGTTAACGTATTTTAATGGCCCTTACACATTCACATGGTTTTGGGTGCGCGTAACCTTCCAAATTACAATTCATAAAAACATAATGGTTTAAAAGCAAGGTGGTTATGTTCCAATGTGGGTGGTACATGCCTATAACTAATTATTAACCATCATACCTTACTTTAAATAACATGTGGATTTTCCTATTTTAATTGGAACAATGGTTGATGTTTTCATAGGAACTAAAATTTTCAATTTATGATTGTAATTGGCAATATAGGTCATTTGCAACAATACAAATCAAACCAAAAATATATTGTTAAGTCATGTATTTAGTTGATGGGGCATTCACATTGGCTAAAAAAATGTTGAACTATGGGCTCCCACTAGTTGGGAGCTCTAGTCTTTTGTTAATTTATGCTAATGTGTGTTTTGGATCACACTTTTTTCTAATTGGGAAAAACATAGTTTCAAAACTTGCGAAGTGTTTGGAATAGTGCAAGGCAATTGTAAGAGGGCATGTGAGGCTAAAAGTGATTTTTTTACACATAGTAAGTTTATAATAATAAGTTTTAAAAAAAAAAAATTGGGCATGCCGAATGTTTTGATTTTGCCACCTTAAGCAAAAGTTCCCTTTCAACTTGTTTTTTGTCACTCTAAACAAGATGTCTTTTGCAAAAAAAATCATTAAATGCTTGAACTTTTCTCTAATTTGATTTAGGCGTGACAATTATTTTACTTGATTTTATTATTTCCATAATTATGTCTATGCAATTAGCCACTATGTACTATAATTTATATTTATTGGAATTGATTTAATATCATTTGGGTAAGGTTTAAGTGTTTTAAGGTTTAAAGTGGTGAGTTTTAGTTGATATATCTACAAGTTTAAAAACAAATTATCTTATGTTTTTGAAATATAGATTCGATTATAAATGGATCCAAAGGCTTTAATCATGTTGTTTGACACATTTGATTATTTGGATGTGAATATGCAAACTCAAGTTCCCACCACCACATTAGGGTTTTTGTGATAATATGATATTTTGAACTAACTTGTTGAAAAATAAAATTTGATGCTAGCCTTTTATTGCCCATATGTTGATTAATGGGAAGACCTAGATTGTTACCATGTTGTGGTTATAACTATAAATAGGGCTTAGTTTTTTAAATGTGTTAATTGTATGCCTATGTACTGTAGGTGCAAGTAACGCCTATGTGAACAAAAATATGGCTAGTCAACACCATTGGAATGAAGTCAAAAAAATGTTTCAGCCATAGAGGTTAGTGTGAATGTCTCATGAGTTGCACAACTTACTCAAAATCACCCAAAAAATGAATAGTTTTTGAACTTACAAAAGAAATGTTGATTAATATAGTGTTAAAAACTATAACATACTAGTTCAATATTTGTAGGACTTCATTTTTTAAAACATCTTGGACTTCATAGATCAAGCCAATATAAAATAGGTTTGTTATACAATGCAATTTGTGTTAGCATTCAACATAAACAAATATTTCATCACTAAATCAAACATGGCTTGAACTACATGCTATTGTAATATTTTGAATTTTTGTGCATATTCTTACTTATGTATGCATTCTTCAAACATGCATATATATTAAAGCATTTTTCATATGGATATAATTGTCATGTCTTGCCCTTGGTGATTGGGGTGCATTAATAATTGGGTTGAAATTGTTGGGACCTTCATTGTGTGCTTGTGAAAATGCTTAGGCAAGCTAAGGATTGAGGCAAAAATAACCTCAAGACTATGGGAAAGGTTTTATGAAAAAGTCACTTCAATAGAATGGTAAAATGGGGGAGTCATGACAAACTTCCAATATTTTCAAAACTATTTTGGATCCTAAGATTCCCAAGATGTGTGACACACTTATGTAACACAATTGAAAGAAGAAAATTATGTCTATATTAAGTAATATTGATATCATTGGAAATATATCAAGGAGGTTTATAAGATAGTAGGTTCAAAATTCCTATTTAGATGCACTTTTCAAAATGTTTACCTTTACATTTTGAAATATCAAATATTTCCCAACTTGCATGAAGAAGGATTCTTGAAAGGTTAATCTACATAAGTTTTACAATTTGCCATTGGAATACATAACATTCAAGGACACTTATAAATACAAAAAAGAGAATAGTGCTTACTACAAGACTAATATATTTAAAGATAAGTTGTGAATTGGACTCAAACCACATTCAATCCCTTTTTAATTTGTTTTGTTCACATGAGGATTTGAAGGTTTTTTAGTAAAGTGAACCAATATGTTGTTGATGCAGCTTACATATTTGTCCTTCCCATGTAATTACAAGGAGTTAAAAGTGCAACCAAGGTTCATGAAGTTTCATGGGAATTGCCATATATGTATACAATGGTAAGCCTAAGGGACACATTATAAAAGGATATTAAAGGTATATGATGAGTGAATTAAGACACACCGAGGCTTTCTTGACGGTAAATTGCATGAAACATGTAGTTTATGGGTTAGACTTTTGATGACATGTTCACAAGTGGAAGGTGAGTTCTTTAATGACTATTATTTCGTTTTTAATGTGCTTCATAAACTTAATGTTGGATCATGACCAAGGATGGGGGCAAGACAAGTAATTAAAAATTGGAACTTGAAAACATGGTGAAGATGTAAAAGATTAAAATAATCACATGACCATATTTGAAAAAAAAAGATGCGTTTTATACATTCCAAGCATGCATTCCCAAATCTATTGGGAATTGGGCTGTTTAGAGAGTTTTCAATACTAAAACTTCAAATCTTGTCCAAATTGTATGATACATAGACATCAAATTACAAGAGCCCAAGGTTAGCTAATACTTTACAACCATATTATATGCCTAAAAGTAAAATCATTTCCCAACCATTGAGTTCATTTGAAATGAAAAGTGTTTCAAAACGTATCAGTTATTGAAAACACAATTTCAATGTAGAAATCATGTTCAAATTGGGATTTTGATATAGTTGTTTTAAAAAGTAAAAAAATACAATGGGCTTCAATTTTCAAATTGGTTATGTTTTCCATGAGTTAGAATTTTATGAAGTGTTGGAAAAACCATTTGCAAATTTTAGGAATTAGGAATTTTAGAGTAATCCCATGAGACCTCTAAAAGTTATTTAATAAGGGAACAATGGCTCCTACGTGGATTTATTCAATTCATGATGAATCCTACTACCTCTAATTTGGCTCAAATTCCACTAAACATTTATTTCATTCATTTTGTGTAGGTGAAGAGGCTAAGGATTTCAAGAAACAATACAACATTTTGTTGTTGCAAGATTCTTATTGCTTGAGCTTGATTTGCAACATGTAGGGAATGTGTCCCTAGTGTCATTTAATGTCTACTACAAACCATGTCAAGGAATTCCCATCCCAAACAAGCATGGGACAAAAAGTGGATTGCATCACTTTAATCATAAATTGAATCATTATCTTTTATCCAATTGAAAATATGTGTAAATTAATTAATTTGAGATTTTTTTGGATGAAATATGATTTAAATGAGTTATATTCTCCAACTATAGGTTTCCAAAAGGTTACGAATCTAAAAGTTTATGGTGTACAATTTAATGTGTTGAGTTGAATCAAAACTCACCTTGATGGCCCATACCCATGACTTTTTTTCAAAGCATCTATGCAATGGAGTAGTGTTGCTTCCAAGGGATGACAAGTTCATGATTATTCATAAGGTCAGAGATTGAAACCAAATAACACTAAATACAAATATCCTTACTTATTATACACAAGGGATTTGAGGGTAACATGTTAACAAAGTAATATGACAATCATGTGTCTTCAAGATTTTGTTACTTGAAATGAATTGTGAAGTGCTACAAAACATGCCTTAAGCTCATGAATCCTCGGCTTCAAATTCACTCATGAAATCACAACTAATGCCATTTTGCAAACCCAAAAGGAACACTACTTAATATCAAAGTTCCAAATGGGAATGAATCATATTTAATTATACCATGGTCAAAAATGGTTGATGGTGGTAGGATACACCCAATTCCAATTATGAGATGTCAAAGATAAATCTACACACACACATCTATATAGGAAGCAAATAAGAAATTCTTATAGTAAAGGAAAAATATACAACCTTAGACCATGACCATGGGCCATTACCCAAGGGGGCCTAAGGCAGATAAACCAATAAATTTGAATTGAGCATAAGCTTACAATGATTGAACAAACATTATTCAATTTGTGACATGGCTTAATAGAAGGCCCAAATATGGTCCAATAAAGAGTGGCAAGTTTTTGTGTTAAGTTAAATGTTGTCTAATTCATGTGTGTTAGGGTACTACATATGCCCTAGTATAATATATTTTTTGATTGTTAAATTTTGGCAATAGACAATGTTATGCAATGTGAATGTGTGTTCGTTGTAATGAGTAGCAAACCATTAAGACTGAAAATTAACGTTATCAAAATAATGAACAAATATTATAAATATTTCCACTATTATCACAATGAATAACATGCCAAGTTGCCAAACATTGTCCATTATTCACATGTATTGTGAACTATATTACAAAAAATAAACAATGGGAATGCAACATTATAGGAAAAGATGTCTTATAGCTCTTGTGCAACTTATGAAATTCAAAATAGAAAGGAAATAGTTGACTTATAGTAGTTTAAAGCACGGGAAAATATCAAGTGAAGGTCAAATTGCAATTTCAATTTGATGATCTAAGGTGTGGTGAATTTACAGAGCAAAAGAAAGCTTCACAAAAGCACCTAAAGGTGAAAACATATTCATTATGTGAGTTTTGAGAAGAGGTTCCCCAAGATGTCATCACAAGGGGCATCATGTTTTTTATAAAAACTCATGGGATTTCAATCCTTGAAAGGAAATGTTTACACCAAGTAATTTTGTTATCCTTGGAAAGTTTTTAATGTGTGGACTATGTAATATAGTGCCCCCCCACCCAAGACCAAAAATAATGAAACAAATCCTATTACTAATTACAAATTTCCTAAGATCCAAGAAATAACTTGGCATGGTGGAATTAACCTTTAAAAAATCCCAATTCAAAGATTTTATGTCCCTTTTTCCAAAGTCTAATAAACATAGTTTCAAAACTTTGGCTGCTTGTATCAAGAGATGGAATAAATGAGAGGAATGGTACCACTTGTGGCTTAAGTGAGTTGCATTTTTTATTCATCCAATTCATGTATTGAGGATTCAAATATGTATTTGCCAAATAGGGGTTGTGTTAAATATTGAACTACATTGTGACCCTTACCTTGGGTGCCATGAACTAATTTTGGGCTTGCAACTAACACTTGGGAAAACAAATAAATTTAAGCCAACTCGAATTTGAGACTAGGCCTTAGAGGCAATGGGAATGATAGTGCCACCCAAAAAAGGGAAAAGTGTGGGAATCAAGCGAAATAACTCTCATGTTTTTCAAAACACATTCCTATTTTGAACCATGGAGCTCCTAAGTTTTTTAACATACATCATTGAAAATATCACAAAGTAGATTATAATCTATTTGTTGCAATTAAATTATCATATTGGTCTTCATTCATATATATTCATTTTAAATTTGAAGTTTCAAGTTGAAAGAGACTCCAAAGGTTTAAATTTGAAATTTTTCCATTGGGATGTACATGGCCACGGAGATTTACAATTATTTATATGTAGGGTAGTAATGCATCCTACAAAAAAATTGTGTCATATTTGTGATGAATATGTGAAATTGGTGATGAATTTCAACTTTCAATTTGTTTCAATTCTCACTTAATCTTTTATTGTTTGCTTTATGTTGGAGGGAGGTGTTAATGGTGTATTGAGTGAATCGATATGTTATGACCCATCCAATAACTCTTAGTACTTTACTTAATTACAAAAAGACAAGTAGATGACTTAAAGTTCTTGAAGCTTTTGTTACATGTTTGTATCAAAAAAATTACAACTAACACAATTTGATGATCCTAGAACAAGCACATTATTGGGCTCATGACCAAGTGAATAGCTAAATGATGGAATTCAAACAAATGGTAGCTCAAGACTTGTCAAAAGGTTAGGAGGATGAAAGATTAAAATACAAGGGAAAAATATAAAAATTGAAAGGAAGGATATTCAAAAGTCCAAAAATTACATTCCTATTTCAAGTGCTTTGACTCTCAAGGAATTCCAAATTTTTAGAATTAATAGAATTTTGAAACAAAAATCATTGAACCAAATTGTATAAATTTTATGATGTTGAAAGATTTCAAAGTGGGTGATAAGATTTTTGACATACCTTTGATATTTTTCAATAGTTCAAGTTCCAAGTTGGAGAATTCCCTAATAGATTGAGGGAAATATAATAATTTTCAATCATATGTAACTACTATAGTGTGACCTACATACTCATACATAGACTAATGCTTAAAGCAAAACTTCAATCCATGTTGAGTTCGTGATTAGTCCAGTATGAATTCCAATTTTGAATATGGTTTAAATCACACTAGATTGTACATTCGGTACTTGCTTCATTCAAGAGTCTAGAATAAAGGATCAAAAGGTATGAGCTTGATTTTTTCAACTATTTAGAACCCAATCACAAGGATTTAATGAACATGTTCAAAGCTTTTTGCAATGTCTTCTAATTAAAGGTTTCCCAATACCATTTGGTGAACCTCAAAATGTCTAGGCCTTTTGACACAACTAAAGATAAGGGTCCCAAATAGACCTACAATTATGCTATTGAAATGTGATGAAACAATGGGAGTTTTTTTGAAATTTGAGTGGTATTTGAAAGACATAAAAATACATTGGGAATATAAGTTTAGAGATCAAAGCAAAAGGCATGGTCATGCCCATCTCCTTCGATCCCTAAACTTATGTCATGACATTTAAGAAAATATAATAATGATAATATTGACCTCTTTTTTATAGAGGGGAAAAAATCATGACCCAAGGTCCATGACTAAAGCAAGGGTCAAGAAAAGTTGCACCAAGAGGGTGACCAAAGGCTTGGCTTGAGGAACAGGGTTACAAAGGCATAATATAGGCATGAATGAGGTGTGTGAATGCCTTAAAGTGAGATTCCCCGAGGCATCACAATGGATTTTATTTTTTCTCATTGAGGTTCATCAATATACTTTTGAAGGGAACACATGATGTCCATTAGTGGTATTTTTTTCAATTTTTTGATGTTGCATCATTGGTTAGTATCCCAAGAGGGACTTAACATTGAATAATGGTGATATGTTTGAAGAACATGTCTAAATGGTTTAAAAACTACATAAAATGGTACCAAATTAAAATCAAAGTCCAAATGTGGTGATTAAAAAACATTGGTGATATTTTTTGAAAAAATGGGAACATTTAGACAAAATATTCCCTTTTCAAAATCTTGCACCAAAAAAGGTTGATGATGTCCATAATTCATATGAGGTCAGACAAATTAATTCATATGATGCTTCCAAGGTGGCCTCTTTTTATATTATAATCATTATCATGTATGTTATGATTTCCATGCTTATAAGAAATGGATGTAGTTGAACTTGATTAAACTAATTGTTTAATTAGTTAATACATGGTCTTATCTAATTGGGTACTATACATCCAAAATTGTGATCGAAAATTTTGTTAGATGTTGCAATCTTAAACTTGGGCTTCTGACCAAGGTTGGGGCATAAGAAAGGAAATGGGTTGGGAATGAAGCCAATGCATGTCATGACTCAAACATACACCCAAGGTGAGGACAATGTGTGAGAGGGAAACTTAGGAACAACTCCTATGATTGGCAAGCACATTCACATTGTGAAGTTGGGTTCCCATGGATTTCGTAATATTTGCACTCAAGGCAAGGTTTGAGGATGAAATTTTGATTGCATCAAATTATCTTTACATAATTGGAAAAGTTTTGATGTAACATACAATTTTGATGAATTTGTAATGTAAATAAATAAAATCATGGATCAAAGTTATGGCCATTTGAATAATCATGATGGAAGCTCACCCATTCAAAATATACTTTGGGGGACCAAATGATGTTCCCCAGTTGACATTAGATTGAGGAGATTAATATAGTTGGAAAAGCTTTTTTTGACAGCTAGAAAATAAAACTTTAAATCATCCCTATTTTATGTGCTTGAAATTTTTTATGAGGTCCCAACATTTTGAAGTTCAATTTTGACACTCAATTTTGGCAAAAATTGAGTTTCCAAACTTGGCAATTTTGAAATACCCTTGCTTTTCAAAATTAAAGAAAAAACTATATTAGGATCTAGCATTCCCTCGGGAAGCTATATAGTGTATTATAGGGGTGATGTTACCATTTTTAAGGAATCTAGACCATGATGACTAGTTTTGTGAATACTTGTGAACCTTTGGATTTTATTTTTCTTGAAAATTTGCAATAACAACCTCCTTTTGCCTAGTTGTGTAAATTGAAGTTATCAAGAATTCAATTTAAAATCAAATAAACTTGTCCAAGGACCTTTATCCCAAAGCTCTCCCTACCTTTGTTGTGAGGAGCTAGGGAATGTCTTTTAACTTTTGCATTCCATTACTCAAGCTGAGATTGGGTCCACTATTTTTTTATTGATGTCACTCATGACAAACTTGGGGGTGTGTGATTGAAAAATATAGTGCCACAAACTGTTTTATAATGCGTTCATGTGAACTTTAGTCTAAAAGATATTTTTGCAAAAGTGCATTCATCCAATTTGTGAAGAAAATCATCCAAAGTTTGAAATTATTGGCCCCTCAAGTATAAGCTGAATGCAATATGTATTCATGTTCTTTTAATATGTTTATTGTTATGAAAAGAAAGAAATTATATCATTTTAGCAAAATATGGGCATCAAAGTTTTCCTTTTGCCATGCCCATTAAGGAATTTTTAACTATAAATGCCATGTTCAAAATGTCCTTGCTAAATAGGTTTGAACAATTTAATAAGGGGGAATATTACCTTGCAAGACATACAAATGAGGCTTGCTGCATATATTGTTGTCCCACAACTCTCACATGAACGCATAGGTAAAACATATTCAACCTATATACATTGAGGGTACCACAAGATGAATAAACTTTATATCGCCCAAGATTTCTTTCACTTTATGAAGCACAAATTTGGATAATTAAGACATTCCACAACAATTGATAAATCAAAAAAATTAAATTAAACACACTTCACCTCCATGAAAGTTTTTATCATGTATATTTTGGATTCGATATACGAAATAGCATTCATAGGTGTTATGTTAAGATTTAAAGGTGAGTACAATCACTTGTTGGTCCATGCTTAATTGAATAACCCAATCACGCAACTTTTCTCTTGCATCCTCTGTAATGATGCAAAAAATTTGTTAGTAGTGACATAAATTACTATTGCACTACAATTGTTTAAATAACTTGGTGAATCTAGTACGAGATGAAATAAGGCTTGTTTTCATGTTGATTGAAAAAATAATATAATCAATACTTGACACGAGCCAATTTGGTTGAATTTACCTTCAATGCAATGTCTTCTTGGAAGTTGAAAGTCATGTGGTATGTCACTACAACTTATAATGTCACTATTGAAAGATGTTTTCCCATCTTGATCATCAATAGCCTCATCGATGTCTAGAAAACAATTCAAAAACACAAATGCCATGTCTTGCCAACCTAGCTGCAACATAATAAGATTTATGAATGGCTCACAAGTAATTGTTAAATTAGAAATATTTTTCTTATGAAGACAAAAAAAAGAATATGAACCTGTTTGCATGCCATGGCTGCTTCATGAAAAGCCTTGTCGGCAGGTATGGTCCCAATGTATCGTAAAAGGGAAATGCTAATTTTGGTTGTTATTTCACATAAACCCTGTGCAAATCCCTCCCTCTTATCATATTACAATAAAATTATTCTTGTGATTATCACAAGTTTACATAAAGGAATATTTTCACCTAATTGTAGAAATGGCAAAGACATGGAACATAATGACATTTAAGGAAGGTGGGGGGTCTATTGGTTGTATGTTTGTGCCCAACAATTTCAATTAGGAACTTGAATTTTCCCCTTTTTGTACCACATATAAATCACATTTTTTATGTGATAATCCGAATTCATTAAACTTTGGGAATAGCTAAGTACTACAAGTGTGAATGCGGTCCAAATGGTTGATTCCTTTTTCATTTTTCATGAAATACAACAAATGGATCTTGCTTTTGTTATAGATGTGATTTTTGTTACACATGTGAATCCATATGTAGATTGGAACTTTCCACAATCAAAACCAAGGCTATGGATACCCTAGGTTCCCATGGAACCATGGGTATGTACATATATGTTGTATTTATTACTATGTAATAACCATAAATAACCAAAAAAGTTGGTGTTAAACTTAGTTCATATGCATTTTACTACTATTGTTACTATTAAAAACAAAGTAATGGTGGCAATTTGAAGATCAAACATTGAACCAAACATTTGATCATGAATGAAGGAATTGGATTAAAAATTGTATTGACTTGTGCGTAATTTGAACTAAGTGTTTCCAATCAGACACAATTAAAACTAACTAATTGGCATCTTCCCATTTGCATTTCGAAATCATAAATTATGGTCCCTCCATTCACCAAAAGCAAGATTAAATATTTAAAGAAGGCAAAAAGCTTGAAAAAAACCAAGCCAAACCCAAAAATCATAGTCTATTTCTTCACTATATTATTAAAATTTTGGTGTAATAGCTTAGTTCAAATTGTCTCTAAAATTTTCATGTTCATAATTTGCACCCCAAGTGATTTTTTGGGGCATCATTAGCCCCACATCTACATATTGATATTTCCATTCCACATCCTCATGGTCCATTATGGCCTCTTAATAATTTTTGGTTTATTTTAGCAACTCCAAAGTGAATACAACATAAGATTTACAATATTTCTATTGCATAACCTATTTTGGCTTTGACATTTTTCAACTATAAATTTCCACTCTTTGCTTTCCCATGCTTTAAATTAGCAGAATAAATTGTAATCTTTATAGAAAAATTCCTACAAACCTTTTGACATGTACACTATCTATAACAACTAGGTATTTGTAAAATGATCAAAAAATTATGTTGAATTAGACATTACATAATAAACTTATCGTCACTAGTGTAAATAAGTTGAACCTGCTTAAATTTATTCCATGACCTTGTAATTCCTATTGTGATACATCTATTTGAAATATCATATGATCTAGAAGTTTTTGCTAATATTTTGCTCAATCAACACATTTGGAATATTGTTGAAGTAAAACATGGAAATTTGAAAAACTACCAATACAAGGACCAATACTTAATATTTAATATTCTTGTCTTCATGTGTGCATTCAATCTTCAGGTATTGTCATTCATACCCTTATATGATTAAAAAGCCACCTCTTGACCTTTTTTTCATTTGTAATTTTGCAATTTCTCCCTCTAAACACCTTGATTTTAGCTACCCCTATAAATTATGCATGATTGTTTTGTGGACATATTCAACAAATTACTCAATTCAAGATCTATTGGACACATGGTTGAGTTTTTTTAGTTTCTTGCACATGTTACCAGGTTGGTTGCACCTCCCTCCCATTCTTGAACTTACTAGATTCCCAATGCCTTGTGGGTTTTCTTAATGTGTCCAACACATCAATGTTTTGACATATATGAAAATTTGATGTATTGGACTTTTACCTTTGTGATGTGATGTCCATTATCCTTATTAGATGGTCAAACCATTCACATTCACTTGGAATCATATTCTACATGAACTCTAATTAGTTTTCACTCTCTTTTAAATGGAGAAATTTAGCACATGAGGAGCGCATCATAAAAAATGGAAAATGTGCTAGCTCTTTGATCTAAAAGTAGCCATGGATAATGGGTCCTTCAAACATTTTGCCTTAGCTAGTCCATGGTTTAGGTGACAATGTCAAAGGGTTTTAAACATTTCCAACTTCTTTGCATACAAATTCAACATAACAAACATACTAAACTCCAACACCATTATCCATGTCAACTAAGGTTAAATTAAAAAAATTTGTCTTGACTTTGATGTTTGGGCCTTTAAAAAATCATTTAAGATTTTTAATAGTGAAAATTAAACAATCAATATTTAGATATAACTATGGAAAATGTTCAAGTGGACTCCATAATAAAATGCCATGCATGGAATTGTGACACCAGTTGGTGGTGCATGAAAACTCATGAATATGCAAATAATAAAGATTACAATGTGATCAAGGGGATCACAATAGATTGATCAAAATGAACTATTAAACAAATAAGCAAAGTTTCACCTATACAATAATTATAGAGGTGCCAACACCACACCACCATGCTACCATGCTAATAATTTAACACAAGGATTACCCTAAAATATCATATTAGGATGGTGATGTGATATACCCACCCATACAATGCAAATGTGGGCATTTTGACATTGATTCTTCTAATTTATTAAAGTTCATGTACCACATCTAGACATGATGTACCGTATACTTCCAAGTCAAGAAATAATCACGTCCACAAACACAATATTGTTATTGCAATGCCAACTTTGGACTTCACATTGGATTGGTGAAGACATTTCATATAACTAATCAATAATAGTAGGGTGGAACAAAATTGGCAGCTCATTTGTAATTAAAAAAAATACAAAAGTATTTTCTGCATGTTTAATGTTAATCAAGGGGGAATGGATGTGATGGTCAAATGGTGTTTGTAGACATTCATAAATTTTAAAAAAAAAAAAAAAAGGGTATATTGTACCCTTCATTGATTTCTAGTGAGCTCCTTGAATTGCTTATATGTTGCATATAAAGGATTTATGAAGCACTTTTCCTTCTTCAAGCAAAAAAATCTTTCAAAACCTTTTTTTATGTGTCCATATCCATGTGATTTAATCTTATATTACACAACATCTAATTATTATATATACACATAAATTCTTGGTTATATATACATATTGTGGTGGATTTGATGAGGTCACATCCATGTTAGTCAAAGTTCATGGTTGGATGTTATCTAGACTACAAGGAGGATGGACCAAATGCATGGATATGCATAAAGGCATTTAAATTACCTGATGGGTAGAAACAGAGCGCAATAAAGTAAAATGCACAATGGCAAGTAATTTTTTCAATTCCACCAAACCTATAAAGTTCAAAGACACTAAAATTATTCTTTGCAACTAAAAAAACCTTTATTTAAACCAATAAGATGCCATCATCATTTTACACTATCACTCTTTATTAATGCACATGCAAAAAAAATTATTCACAATCCATGGTTGTTTAAAATTTGTTGTATAATACATCATGTATGGGGACCAAGTTTTAAAATTAAATGTTGTTAAGGAATGGACATGAACCATCTACATCTATTTTGTACAATTTGACATTGTATAATTTATTGTAAGTTGTATTGGAGATTTTAAAAGGATGTTGTGTGCACATGGGTGAACGCAATTGTCTATATGTGTGGTGAATGTATTTAGAAGTTGTTGAAGGATGTCCTTAAGCTTCTGTAACAAAAACATTTTTTTATCATTAGATTCCTTGTATGTGAAACTAGTCAATGGCCAAATACATTATAAACAAATTATCATGATTAGCAAGAAGTTGTGCAAAATAAACCCTCACAATTTCTTTGGCCTATCTTGAGAAAGGTAGTGAATTGTTTCCATTCATTTGATTATTTAGAGTTCATGAGTTGCTAAAATTTTAGACAATGTACATAGAAGACACATAGCTATTTCTATGTTCAACTAAAAGTAAGAAAAAAAGTTTGTGTGAGCAAGAAGGATAGGGGCTCATGCTTGCATAGTTTGTTCTAAGGAAGGGTCACCATCAATGGAATTGAGAAGTTGACTTGTTGCAAAAAAACATAGCTCCCATGCAGGCTCATTTAGGGGTATTCCATGTTGTGCAATCACAACTATTGCATCCAAATACTATTTTTCCTCCCCCATGAAAACAATGTACAAGATATCAACAACCCAACTTTGTTTCAACCCATGAACTAGTTCGTATATGGCAACAAAACAATTTTAAACTTGATTTTTCTAGGAAGGCATCAAATAGTTGTACACAAAAAATAAAGAGCAAGAAGAGAGGAAGGACAACCTTGTATTCCTTCAAGCATTGTTTTGCGTGACGAAAAGAAAATTCTTTTTGTATATCAGGTCCCAACAATATTGCTAATTCATGAACCTATTAGAAAAGGTTAAATGTTAATTGGACTATTTGGAAAGAATGTATGTCATACATTGGAACATGTCATATTTTATTCACCCACATAAAGTAATTAAAGATTGCAATATAATAGTTTATAAATATATATGGCTTGAAGCCCAATTTAATAATGAGCACTCACAATTTAAAAGGGTGCCTTTCCATTCCACAATATGAAAAGACATGCATGTGTGAATGTAGAAATCTACCTTTTGCCAGTTATCTTGTCTCAAATAAAGCTCCAATGCTTCATTGATATTTCCCATATTAACAAGCTCATGAACCTCACCTTTTTCCACTAAATGTTCCACATAGAGCCCATCCACATACTACTTACCAACCCAACAAGCAAACAAATTTCATTTAACATTATAAATTGCATCCTTGCATCCAAAACCTCATGTGCTTTTTAGATTAAACAATTGGTGCTCATGCAAAAGGGGGGAATCCAAGAAAATGGTGGTCTTCACCATAATGAAGACCCCTCCACTAGAGGGACTTACATTGATGCAAATGGTATGTACAAGTTATGATATTCCCCAAAGAAAAACCTCTTAAATGAGCATGGATTTAATATGAGTTGTAATCTGAACATATAACATTCATCCTTAAGATTATTGATATGTGTTATGATTGAATTGATAAATCTATGAGATTACTTTATATGTTAGGGTTTTCAAAATTATTGTTATGTCAATTCCAACCAAATCAAAACAAACATGTTCCAACAATGAGTGTGGTTATTATATGAGTCAACATAGCTACCATTACTCTTCACTAACTCTTAACTTGTAATTAACAATGGGTGTAAATTAATGTAATAATTTACTTAATTTTCAAACAAACACATATGCAAACTTTGTGCTCTTGAATTTCTTTTGTGTTCTCATAAGTAATGGTTTGAAACTTTAATCATGGTGTCACTATTTAAAGCCATATGTAATAAATATAAATTAGTATCCTAATTGAAGTTACAAAAAGTTTGTGACAAATTATAAATGTTAATTAATTTCAACTTGCCCTTGTACAAATAAATATTTATACCCAAGGTATAAAGGGGCAAGTACATAGACTATAATGGTTAGGACCTTTAGCACCATGAACCGCTAGAAGAAAAATTGCCATTTCAATCAACTTTTGTAACTCAAAAATGTCATTTGCAAATGAAATTTATATTATGGTGGGCTAGAGTATATTTGTGCAAAAAAATACGTGTCATTATGTATTTGAAAAATGTAAATATATTCAAAAAGTGATTGATATGATATTTAACCTTTATGAAATTTATAATATGCCATTTCACAAAATTTGAACCATGTTTGTGGAACATTTAAAGAAATTCAACAATTTAAATGTCATGAATGGGTTTTTTGGAAGGTCTTGACCATTAGTACATGTGATAAATTGACATTTTGACCAAAAAATAATTTTAAAATTGAAGGTCACAAGTATTTTGAAAAGGATTGTATTTTTAGATTTTTTTCCAAATGTTTATTTTAATTACTAATGAAATTACATTATAGTGTAGTTTATTTGAAATAAAAAATTGGGTCTATTGTACTATGTATATATAAATATACCCATGTTTCCTTTAATTTATATCATTATATCATTATATTTTATTTTCAAATAATATTATATGGAAGTAGCTATGTGGAAGTTTAAATTATAACCCTTAACACCAAAAAACAACCCAAAATTAAATTAATCACATTTGGGGGGTGTATATTATAGTAATGGCCATGAAAGCCCACTATGATGTGCTTTCATCCATACAATTATTTGAAGAAACTAAAATTGTGTTAAATGCAATCCAATGATCAAGTGAAAAATAACCTTAATTACATTTGAAATTTTACAACCACAAAAAATCAATATAGGCACCCCATGTACAAATGAAACTCCAATAAATACTTTTTGGTTGGTTACCCAACTTGTTGAAATGGTGGGCCAAAGTTAGCACTAATTTGTCGTGCCTTGTCCCACTGCCCTGCTTGCATGTACAATTTTGCTGCCTTTTCCCAAAATAATATCCACATTTCATTAATTATTAGCTACCAAAGTCAAAGCTTTAAACAATGATAAACATTTTTAGTTGAACATTAAGGTGGACATAATTTGACATTGAGGTTTGAATTTTATGGCATATGAAATAGGTACTTTGATATGGACATCCAAAATCATACTTGAGCTAAAATAACAAACCTCTTTCAAGGCATTGATGTCTTCATAAAGCTTAGCAGCATCTTCAAAAAGTCCAGCATTTGTTAAGCGCTTAGCAACTGTATTTATAACCTCTGAAAGTCGATCAAGGACAAAATCCTTGGCCAAATTCACAGCCATGCCCCACACCTATCGCAATTTTGAACATGGCTTTAAACATTTTTATAAATGTTGAACCCAAAGATCTAATGTAGGAATGGTAAACACTTGAATTTTGATTAAACTACTCAATTCATCATGCACAATGATAAGTAGACCATATGATAGTGAAGCATATCATCACATGCACCAAAACTTGGATGCACTTGAGATAAATAAATAAGGGAGTGTGAAATTACCTGTTGAAGCTTGTCAATTTTTAGAATAAGACTTGAATCAAGTTGGAGATAAAGATCGATAGCCTCTGTGTAGTTTTGATTATGTTCAAGTGTTTGCCCACGTGCCATGAGACTTTCCACTGTGTCATGCCCTCCATTTTGACTAAAATACACAAAGATTATGTTTCACTTTACACCCAAATTATTACAAAGGCAAGTCCAAAACATTGTTCTTACGTGTCCATGCACAACCCCAACCTTTGAAACAAACGCTTAACCTTTTTCAAAGAAATGTTGATTATAAATTTTTTTTGTTTATTACATGCATTTTTGACTTCCATTGGACATTATCATTGATTCTTATTCCATACCTTTGCATGAATGATGTTTCATGGTCACAACGAACATTTAATGCTTTGGAAGGAAGAAAATTTTCTACTATTCGAATGGCATCATTCCGTTGTTGTTTTTCTTCATACATCATCATTCCTGGATTTGGCATTTTTTCCTACCCAAAGTATTCAAGATTTTGTATCAACTACATGTACATCATGCTCATAGGCATTTTTGGCCTATTTTCACACATTTAGTTCCTATTGCAATCCCAAGTCATGAACATTCAATGCGCATCAATGAAGGATATTTAAAAACATTTTTTTCAATTGAACATAAAACAATTATAAATGTCAAAAAAGATTTGATAGGTGACCATTTCAAGAGCATGTTACATTAATGAAAAGGGTTTCTGCTTTGGTAGGTTCATTCTTCTTCATAAGAAATTGTGCTTGAGCCACCTGTTTTCTAGAACAATCCCCATGGCATGACGTTAAGAGGTGATCATCATTGAACTTTGAATTATGATTGAGCCAACCAAAAAAAAAACTTTTTACATCCTTGTGCACACATTCTTTTCCATGAGAAAGACAATTACTTGAACATCATACATAACACCAGGGTCACACAACTCAGCCACTCGAAGAGCTGCAACCCAATCATGTTGATGGATATACATGTCAATTGCTTCACGTGTTTTGCCCACTTTTATGAAGGCGTCTTCTGCATCCTTGAATCGACCTTCATCTTCTAGAAACATGGCATATTTCAACTCCACCTACAAATAAACATTTTTAAAGAAAAAAATCAATTGTCCATGTTACGTATATTATTTTAACAACTAATCTTGTAATATAGACAAAGTCTTCCAGAGATGGAGATAATGACCTCTGGTAGTTTGTTCTGCAAAAAAACATGAGAAAGATCAAAGGCATGCTCAAAAGCGCCTGCCTCCATTGCATATTCTATTGCTTGTTCCACAAACCCCAACTTTACAAGTAGTTGAGTTCCTGCTTCTTCACCTAAAGAAACTGCCCAAGCATATGCTACCTACATCATTGTGCAAGCAACTTATGTCGATAAGTCACTTTTGAAGCAATTCATTGATGAATTGGTGGAAATATCACTTTTGTTAGACATTTATATTTATTGTTTTAACATAAACATGCACTATTAGTGCATGATGTTTATGACCAAATAGAAAGAAAAAAGATGTAACACCTCCTTGGATCCATTAATGCCACCAAACATTTTAGCCACACGCATTGCATCTTCCCATAAGCCATTGGCACTATACATCTGGTCCCAAGTCAACACAATTGACAAGTCATATTGTAAAACTATGAATGTTTACAAGTTGTCAAATTGCAAGCAACACATATTAGTGTTGGGTACACACCTTAACAACGTTTTTCCAATCTTGTACAACTAGATAATGTTGCTCAGCATCCCATAGTGATCCTGCTCATGATCTCCAACAAAGTACTAATATTAATAAAGGAATTTCACCTAGGGTTATCAACAAAAAAAACCTTTGGAATATGTTGGGCTTAAGGATAAGGAAGTCAAAAGTTAAGATTAAACTAAGATTACCCTCACTTTCCAATTGTTGTGCAAGGTGAATATGGGTTTCAAAAAGCAAATCCTGCAATTCACATTTCACATCAATGGTAATAGGAGGTGAATCACACCAAGAAGGAAAATTTCCAAAGAATGAGTTATATTCAATGTTTTAATAGTGCTTTAGTAGATGAGGTTGATTACCTTTTGTTTTCTTGTAGTCCCCTTATGATTATATGAACACACAAACCTATTGTCAAGTGAAACCAACCAAAAAAGGAAAATTAAAACCTGGCGGTGATTAGCAATGAGTCGTATCATGTGGTTGAAAAGGCGTGCTTTTCTATACATATCGATTGCAAGGTCATGTTCTTGGGCTTTGATGTATAACTTCTCTGCATCTTTATAGCTCCCATGTGTGTCTAGGTCTTTAGCTTGTCGTAGGTAAATGGTTCTTACTTCTAACTCTGATAGAAAACAAGTTGCCACCTAGACACATAACTTTGGAGTCACAATATAAAATGCATATTATCAATATCACTTTATTTTCCATGTCAATCTAACATTTGATAACACTAATGTTAACAAGAACAAATTCAACCCATGTTTAAGGTTCAACATATATGTTATCATGAGTCAAATTATAAAAAATGATAAAAAATTAAGCAACACATTTTAAAACTTAGATTGAAAGGAAATTCAATTGGTGTTAAAAATTGATGACAAATATGACCAAAACACAAGTTCACCATAAAATTTTACTATAGTGGAAGACATTAAGGTGAAATAACCTTATGTGCAGCCTCCCATTTATTAACATGGATATACATTTCCACAGCCTCACTTGCCAAGTTTGCTCGTATGAAAAAATTCTCGGCTTCAATATATTGTTTTGTTGCTTCAAAATAAAGGGCAAGTCTTTTGAAAATTGGAAGTGCAACCTAAAGGCAAGTCATTTATTTTACTTTCCTTGCCATCAATTAGTTTACAAAATTCAAATAGAAATCTCCATTGAAATTGCCACCTTTACATCTTGTGTTTTGATAATTTGAGTAGCTTTACCTTTGCATCTTGTGCTTCAATAATTTGAGTAGCTTTGGTCCACTGACGTGATGCAATTGCATATTCAATTGCCTTTGCAATGCAATTTGCCTCAATGAAATGATTGATGGCAGTGTCAACCTATAGAACACAAAATTATTTAATATAATCCACAATCTTAATTTAAGAATGGCAATAAAAAAGATTAAAAAAACATGCAAATATGAAAATTCATGTTAAATAAGTACAATGCTCAACTATTTATTATTAATGGCAAATGTTTCATTTATGTCTTTGCAAAATTTTATGGTTTATCTCATGTGATTTTATAAGTCTTTGCATTAAATAATTACCACATGGAATTTCTATTTGATGGGTTTAGACATGACTCTTTCCATAAGACACACATGCGGAATTGATTTAAAGAAAGTGTACTTGATTTTGGCTAATTAGCCAATCTCCCCATTCCTCTTCAAGAACAACCACCTCATTTGGAAAATGTCGACGAGCAAGTTCTATTCCCCTATTGTAAGCATGTCCATGTTGATATGCCTCCTTTGCTTTATCATATTTCCCTAGCCTTTCTAAAAAAACACCTGCCTGTTAAGGAAATAAACAAAAATCTATGTGTAAAAGGTGTTTTTTTCACTCTTCAAATCATGATTGGAAATTAGAATCATCATTGTGTTCAAGCCATGTTGAAATCATTTCAATATTAATCATATACGTGGCACTTTTGTGCACAATATAAAACAAGTAAAAATTCAATCAAAATTTCTTCTAGACTTTTTTGGTTGAAAAAATGTTAGTCAAATCATGGAGGAAGTTGAATCATACTTTTTCATACATTCTTGCTTGTAAAAGAGAATCCGCAATAATCTCCAAGTTATCATTCTGTTATAAAACCATGGACCAAAAATAGGGGTGCAAATTATTTTAACATTTATATATACCATACATAAAACACAATAACTATAATTTTTCTTAGATCAAATAGATTGATGTTTGATTTCTATTTCTTAAAATGTGTCTTGAAAGTCATTAATGTGGTCTTCCTTGTTAGTGTAACAAAAAAGAAATGTATGAAATTAGTCTTTTGTAAACACATGATCCCTTTTTTTTGTATCGTATACCTTCAAGACATAAGAAGAGTTGTTGTTAACACAATCAGCAGCCAACCCTGGTAAGCCACCTTTTAAGAACAAAGTGATGGCACTCAACACATCACCTTCTGCATTTTTGATTCGGCCTGCTTCCCTTTCCTGCTAACCATCAATGCATACATAATCTTTATACATGAGCACATGTCAAGCTTCACATGCATGTAACAATGAAAAATATTAAATTATATGCCAAATGGTTTAGTGTAAACATTGATTAAAACTTTTATAGTTACATAGACAAATTAATTTGAATTGCATTTTTGTCAAACATGTTTATTGGCATTGTAAATTTAATGAATGATTTCTTCAAACATCATGCCTGGCCAGTTTGGAGAAGCCATTCATAGTGACGTTTTTGCAAAGATTCAACATCTGGATGGTTTTGACTACTAGCCACAACTATGGCCTCTTGCCATCTGTGCCCAAAAAATTAGAATTAGAGGATTCATTTTAATGTATCTAGATATGCATGTCTATGATCTTACCACATATCACCACAATGGTCACATGTAAATTGAAGTAAATTATAGCCTAAATAAAATTGAAAACCCACATTCATATCAGTAACATACACATGGCACATCCATTTTGCAACCCATGGCATGTTTTGCTATGTAGGATATGTGTGTCTAGACCAATAATTCAACATGCAACAATATGTATCTTGTAAAATTGTTTACCTATGACATTCAATGTACATTTGAATGGTGTGATCAACTTGATCATGTTCCGTATTTAATAGTAATTTTTTTGCTATCTATTATACCCGCCTCCCCCACAACCACCACCACCAAAAGAAACCAAACTTTAACCGTCATTATGTGTGTCAATAAATGTTTGATTCATTCTACACATTGTTCACATTTTTCTTTTCAAAATGATAACATTTAATACATGGATGGGCAAACATAGTAGGGCACTCAATTATAATTCTTAAATAGTTATCAAGTCATTGTGCTTAAAAGCAATTATAGAAAAAATAGGTGGTTGAAACCATTATGTGACAAATAATCATTGGAATATTTATATGAAATAGAAGTAGACCTTCCATTCATGTTGAAGCAATGCAAGCTTGGATTGTATTAGAGGTTGATCTAGACCATCAACCCCTTGTTCTTGAGTAACTATCATTTTCATTTTGCTCACCTGTGAACACATTAAATTATCAACAATTTGTTTTCTTCCAATTTTCAACTCTTAAATTAAACAAAATAGTTGTATAGTGACTACAATTACACACAAACCTACCTTTGTCTTAAGGGATATTGACAATTGGGGCTCCAAAATGGAGTGTCTAATTGAAAAATGATTATCAAGGAAAATTTACATTTTCACAGTGTTTAGTGTATTTCAACTATGGTGTATTGTTGTGTTCCTACAATTACAATATTGAGATTTTAAAAAAAAAATCCAATAATTATTGGATGTTGTGTAAAAGTCCTTTTGAGACCTTGACCAATTTATGGCCAATTGCCCATATTATAATATAATTGATTTCAAACCTTTTGTACAAGAAAACCATATTTCCGTTTATTCAACTACATGTTCATTGGGTCAACTTGATGAAAAAATAAATCATTTGAAAATTTGAAATGAGGGGTTGCAAGGGAAATGATTCTTTTTAAAAATAATTTAGCTAGTTTTTAATATTGAAATTAGGTTCAAATGTTTTAGCTTTATATGGGGTCACATGTGCAAGAAATGATCACGTGAAAAACATATTTAATTGATTTAAAAAATTCATTTTGACATTTTTGCATTTATATTTGTAAATGAAAATGATGCATAATTCTGTACACATGTGAAAAATCACCATCACCACCACACAAATAATCCTATATTGGTCTATTCAGTTTTTCTTAAATTTGTTCGATGCAAATGTCATTTGCAAAAAGAATTACTAGAACCATCCTAAGGAATTCAATAAGATTGAACCTTTCCAAACTAATAAAAAAATTTAACTCGTCAAACCCCTTGGATAGTTCATGTTTCATATGAATTTTAAGATTTTGTTTACATATTTCATGGGGTAAACAATAAATGGATATATTATTTAAAAATTTTAGTTCCAATACAAGGTCTTTTAATATAAGCAAATAAATAAATTTAAACATATATTAGGATTAGAAAGACATTCCAATAAAGGTCACCTTTTGCAAAAAACGAATTTTTGCTACATCCCCAAGAACTACATAACAACGTTCTGCAACAAATAGCTCCTTGTGTTGTAGTGCCATCTCAGCGAGCTAAATAATCACATAATTCGGTAAGTTTGTTTTTATCACATTTCTTCCATGGCCACATCACCTACTTGACATTTGTTTCACTTTTAAATTTACAAACTTGATTCACAAAGAACTACAAAAAGAGAAAAACCTTTTAAATGGAAAACTTTTAATTTTACACTAACAAAGTGGTGTTGTGGAATGAACCTGTTTCCACATAGCTTCTATTTCCGGTGTAAGTTGGAGAGGTTCAACAATGGCTATAGCATGGTCATAGTCAAATGTCTCCAAAGCTGACCCGAATTCAATTAATGCTTCATCCAAAACATAACTCACCTATTCCAAGGAACAAGTACATGCATTTAATAAATGCTTAGAGTTTTTTTTGTCACTTTAATGACATGCATAACTATTTTCAAAGAGTATAACAAACTATAAAAATATGAAATTTCAAAATTTAGGTGGAGCATTTTCCTCACAACATTGCCCCCTTCATCCACAATGACTTCAGTTCGACCTTCCACCCTTTCAATGCCTTCAATATCTCCCTGCCTTCTATCAGACCCAGTTATGTTCTTGGACATCAAAAATTTCCTCATGCATGCATTTTATAGCGCTATTGGTTTACCTAGGATGCTAATGATGTACAACTTGAAATTGATAAGGTTCAAAGTGTTAAACGACTATTGCAAAACATCAAATATTGAAAGGAAAATGATAGTTTACACATTAAATAAAATCAAAAAATCCCACAACCATGTTTGAAAGCATTAAAATATTACCTTAAGGGGGAAAATGGTAGCTAGCTCGGGGATCTTAATGTTATACCAAACAAACAAGCTTCTTTGGTTCTATCATTACACAATCATATTCAATGTCTTGAAAATGAAATGCAAATTGAATTACTTAGCATAATGTGCAAGTGAAATCAATAACTTATGACTCAATTATCAAAGGATGCACCTTTGACACATCTTTGTAAACTCAAAACTGCAAATGAATCACAAAAGACCATCATCCTCTAAAGATTTTCAATAAATTCATTGAATTGTCACATTGTTCGAAGGTAGATTTCGATCAAGCAAAGGGTAAAGTTCAATTGGAATGCTTGGATGTTGCTATGTTATATTTTATAACTTAACTTCTAAACGTTGCTCCACAATAGTTCAACAAATCAATAAATGTATGCTACCTGAGCAACAACAACATCACTATGTGGCACCCATTGTACATAGGTGCAAAAACTCAATAGAGTTGTACATTCCTGCATAAAACCGCATTTGTAATTTCACAACTAGCATTTAAAGTGAGAATGATTTATCTCAACACCAACTTTTTTCATCTCACTAATTGGAGTAGGTTTTAGATACATGTATTGAGAAGCATACAAATGAGCCCATGATGTACATATTGTATGAAGGTAAAGGGGATGAAAGACCTTAGTGATGACATTAAAAAGATGGAGTTGTTGAATCTCATTTCGAAAAAGTAAATAGTTTGCAATGGGGTTGAGTTCTAGCCAATCTATCTTGTAATCATGGTTTAGTGTACCTGTAGTCACACCACTAAACACATGCATATTTATGAGATTAAAAGAAACTCCACTACATTTTGAGGTAAGTCCACAATATTGAGTGTAATCATAACCTTATGAATGTCATTCACAAAGTGTCAAATCCCATCACTTTCATCATGAATAAGAATGACAAGATACTATGGGTCCCCATTGACTTGATTAGTTATTCACATGGTCGGTGTATACAAGCATAAGATAGTCCAAAAACACTTTCAAGCATTTACCATCATCCAAATCTTTGTGTCTTGAGTTTCTATCGCATTTCCATGTGCAATACAAAGACTTAGTCATAATGTTGCGCTAACATTTATTACAGGGCACAAATGTAATATAAGAGCCACACATGCCTGCTTAAGGGAATCCTTAGAAAACAACTAATGGCCTACACATTGTTGAACACATATTGTAATATTGAATGAATTTCAAAAGGGCAAATGGTAAACCTTATTTAGCCTATAAAGTTTGAAATCACATATTCCTTACAATGAGTGTAACTTGTGCCATTGGCTCAAGTGCAAATTGCTTATCCAACTAATTTTTCCTTCCAAATCTTTTTTTATAATCTAATTGAATTTTCAATCAAAAAATTTTCAAACTTCAATATCTTTCTCATTTCAAGTCCAAAATTTCCAAATTGCTTCCATTAAATCTTGTTCATTGAAGGTTTTCCAAAATATCACGATTGTGCCTTGATTCCCCTATATATATATAATTTAAATGAATTTTCAAATAACATAGTGTTCTATATTCAATAACTTCTTCACCATAGGTTGAAACATTATGCAACTAATTCAATGCAACCTTATTCATCAAGGGCTTTTCAATGGTGCTAAGAGCATGGCAAGAGATGTTGTGATTTGGGAGATCTTAATGTGGAAAACAAACAAAAAACCTTGGACTTCATAGTTGTATTTGAATAAATTTGATTTGTATTGAGTTTCTAATGACAAAAATTACTCAAAATTAAATATATCCTACACTTCATGTCAAAAATTTACAAAAATTGCCTCCATGAGACCCTACTTATTGATAGCTTTCCAATAATATTTATAAAATTCCCTAATTTATATTTAAATATATTTTTTCTATTCTATTGAATTTTTAATGACAAAAATGTCCAATGTTTTATAATTTTTGCATTGTAGATTTAAGTTACATGTTACAAAACCTATTCATTGAGATCTTTCCAATTTTGTACCAAGAACACAATGGGGTGTGTTGTGATTGGGCAAGTTTCAATGTTACAAAACAAAACAAACAAAACAACCTTCCTTATTGTGATGGATTGGTTAGTTAGTTGTGAGCTGGTATCAAAATTTGGTATTGATTATATTGGGTGATAATTATAAATTCATTATTTTTATAATATTAAAAATAACTATGATTATAAAATAATGTCACACTTTAATATTATCAAATCATGTAAAATTGTGTTTCAAGTATTGCTCATGATTACATTATTTTCAAATCATTTGAAATCATTCAAAATAAGTTTAAGTAATAAAAATACTAATAATTTTTTTAAAAAATGCTTATGGGTATTGTAAACCCATTACATTGATTTCAAATCGTTCCTTGATAATTGACTATAGTTAATTGAACATGTAAAACTCAATAATGATGACACTTATAACATGGTTGGCATTAAAAGGTTTACAATATTTATGTAAGTTGCAACAAGCTTGTGAAGATAAATGTTGATTCATTTTAACAAGCATATTCTAAACCTACTAGGGATAAAAAACCTACATAATGGGCAATGCAAACATATCACACTTTGACCATTGATCAATAGAGGTTCACATTACCTTTACATGTGTTAAGGTAGTTTATGCTTTGGAATTCAAACATGTTGTGAATAGTATTGTACAACTTGTGATTACTTGCAACCAAGTATTGTGGTGAAAGTGTGACAAGTTCCATGATTGGAAACCAAATTAGGCTCAAACAATGTACATTGTAGATTTAGATTTAATAATAAAAGTTAGGACCCGATTTATGAATGCAAAAAACTAGATCAATTCATTCACTACAACAAAAGGTGTCCCTATATGCCAAGAGATTTCATTGGATTTTGAGTGAGTTTACTAGTTGTAGTGAATGGGGACCAATGGAGAAATAGTGAATTCATTGGTCTAGTGAATGGGGATTAGTGAATTGCACCCACATTTTGTAGTAGTGATTTGAGTACATGACTATTCCAAAGGAAAAAAAAGAATATCACACAATGAATTTCGATGAAAAAACAAAAAAAGACTATTGAAACATTGGACTTTTGAAGACAAATGATGAAAGAAACATTTACCTGCTAAGGTCCAATATTTGAATGGTTTGGAGGTCAATAAGATAGGCAATTTTCTTGTTCTCTTTTGGCATTGAATTATTTGGGGCTTTCAATGGATGATCATTAAGACGTAAACTAATGAGGAAGGGGCTTAAATGCTCTGTACGACACATTCCTAACACCTGTTTCCAATTATGAAATTAATCAAAAAAAAAAAAAGGTTTAACATTGACCCTGATTGTTTGAATTGAATTGTAACATGTACCAATTAAAATATTCATAAGTATAATAAGTAGGTATGTAACTTAAAATTTAATCATTTTCTATCCAATATTCTAAATGACATTTTTTTTACCTTTCAAGGGTAGTTTTGATTGAATCACATGGGAACAAAAATATAACCTTTGTTGATAATGATATTATTAGATTATCCACACAAAAATGTTAAAATCTAAATAACATCAAACCTCATTGCAGCCATACTCCACTAATGAAAGCTCCCCTACATTATGAATCATGCAAATGGATGGGTTGTTCATCAAAAACTTTTCCTGTCCACTGCCATGCCATGACACCTGTTCAAATATTTAATGTGATTTTTGCCTTCACATTGTTGAGAAAGCAAAGATTTCATTCATCTAATTTTAACATAACAATAACAAAATATAGATGCATCAAAACAAATTAGGCTTCAATGTTGATTTATAATAAATCACTAAATTAAGGTAATTGACAATGACCAACTTATAGTTGATTAGCCCACATTATATATATATATATATATATATATATATATATTGCATTGAATCCAAACTAGGATCAATCTTTTACCTCTGATAATTTACAACTTTCCAAGTTCCCCATGAGCAAAGTTTCAAGTGTGTAAGCAATTAAATACTGCACATTAAAGTGAAGGAACCATTGTCAATGTGCCCATCCATTCCTTAACATAAAAACACCCTTTCTTTGTTTCTCTTTATCCTTGACCCACTTTAGTGGATGTAATTCCCTCCTTCTAAGGAACTTTGTTCAAAGTGGACATGATATGTACATTGGCCACAATGGTTATATGCAAAGATTCCTTCATACAAGTTCTTAAGGTTTTCTACATATTGTACAAAAAAAAAATTCACTTTTGATGAAAATAACTCAAATTGCTAGGCAAAGTTCTATTTTGACAACTTTAAGACCAACATGCTAGATTATATTGTGGACTATAATACTTATAACCAATACATTATAAAGTCCCCCCATTTCAAAATGCACTCACCTCAAGTAGTGGAAGTTCCAATTAGATGTCAATGACCATTCATGAAGAGCATGCCAACTAGTTAAATTTTCTTATGTCCATGCAATAAGATGAACATTGTATAATAAACCCAATTTTGAAGTTAATAGACCAAAAGAACCTGATTGTGATAAATATTGATCTTAAGAATTTCCCAACCATATTGAGAATAAATGATGATGCAAGTCCCGGACAATAGCTGCTTTACAATAACCTATAAGAACACCATGCATGTAGTTCAACAAAAAGTGGTTGGAATTATGTCATTTCATCTACAAACTTATCGCTATCTATCATGGTGATTAATCAATTTTTTTTGTTTATTAAAATATGAACCAATTGTAAGTAGAGGATCATGATTTGAGTGACAAGTCTAACCCGGCTTTTTGTTACATAAGTGAATTCAAATTTTCCTTGATACAATTCCTTATGTAAATAAGCATCAAAGATGTCCACATTGCCACATAACCCTCCCACGGCAAGTTGACTATTAAAATCAAGCAAAAATCACTACAAGTTGTTAGAAAAATTGAAGGTTCAAATTTATCAACACATTCAAAATTATATATCATATGACCAATTTCAATAGTGCAATCATCCATGTAATTCAAAGTTGAAGGAGACTTAGATTACCCACAATAATTGTCAAGTATTGGTCATGCAAATGAATGTTACCCATGAGTTTTTTTTTTTGCATTACCTGCCATCTGGTTTCCAAGCCAAAGTTGAAATTGTGTAGAGATCATCTATTTGGATGTCTCCAATGTCCTCCCATAAGGTTAGTTGATTTGTGAGACTGCAATCGGCCCCATTATAAACTAATGAACATGATCTTGCATTTTAACTTGAACATTTAATATAGACTAATCGTGTGGTTTGGTTACTAGATGAAGCAAAGTGGGCAAAACCCTTAGGTGATTTATTAGAAACAAACAATGTGTGTGAAACAACTAGTACACCATATTAATGAAAGTTGGTCCATGTTAACATAGACTACAACTGTCCTTAATGAAGGTGTGAAGAATGGGGTTACCTATAGACACGGAAATGATTGAAACATCCAAGCACCACAATGTCTCCACTCGGATTGATGCACGCGGAGCTGAGTTCTTGTGAAGTATGCTACAAAATCATTTTCCCACTTGATGAAAATTGTTATAACTCCCATAAAATGGAATAATACTTCACATTGGTTTATGCACATGTAATTCTTTTCTTGGAAATTTTTGTACATATGTTTCTACGAATACCCAACTATCCATATTCCCAATTTGAATCAACAAGCTAAATAGCAATTAAGAAACGACCTAATACTAAGGATATGATATTTTCAACCAAAAAGCAATTTAAACTTGATCACATGAAGTTGTTGCAAGAATAGGAGGGAAAACAACAAATCCAAAGAACGATACCCAAAAAAAAAATAATAGGTAAAAAAAGTCATTGAATATTTAATGATCATCACCAATATGTGTTGCAAGGAGTTACAACCATCAATATCTTTGTTTTTGTTAGTTTGCAAAAATTAATATAGAAGTCATTAATGCCCACTATGTCAAAATCAACATCCATGAAGTTAAGATAATTTGTGGTCCTATGTCCAAAAATCAATCATGTCATGTGCCCCATTTAGTTGTGCACAATCAGTTACCCCTCCCTAATCATCACTAGTGATGACTAGGGGCTCCACAAGTGAAGTATATTAGGAATTGATGACATGCCATGTTAGACCCTTGTTTGACCACCAATTTCAGTCTTTAATTGAAGGTTTGATAAATATTAGAATCAAATATATTTTTAAAGTTAAGAAAATAAATTATAGAATAAATTTATAATTATATATTGCACATGAAGAGAAAAGTAATTTCATTACAAGAATAGACAAATAGATAAATTTAAATAAAGAAATTAAAATTAACTTCTTGAAACAAATACTTTTAATTAGATTAAAACATTAAAAAAATTAACAATTAATTAAAAAAACTGAATATAATTGTGAAATCAAAGACACATGAAATTACATAAAATATAAATATGTAATTGTATGCATTCATAGTGAATAGTTTCATGACATGAATTTAGTTTAATTCATAAAATTGCATAATTACATTATAACATACGAAATTTGAAATAAACATGTTTATATTTTTGCAATGACAATATTTGTCACATGTTGAAGTTACAATCATGTGATGAAAGACCTGATTTGCAAGATAAAGGTTCAATTCCCTTATTTGAAAATACATATTTTTGACTTACATGACTTCAAAGCCAAATTGGACACTTTATGACTTTTCATGATTACATGGTTAAAATTAAGACATGTCATTTAAATTGGACATTTAAAACTATGTCGAAATTATTGGAATGCATATTAAGCAAAGATATATATTTACTTAAGAGCTTTGGAAAAGAGTCCAACAATAGTCCAACAAAACATTTTTTGATTTTCATAATAATGATTTTAAAAAATAGTTTAATTTTGTTTTTGGTTCAACATTTTGCTACTAGGTCAAATGTGAGGTAAAAATGATGCATCTTGATGGACCATGTAACCATGTAGTCATATGTGGGACATACAATTATAAATACAATCATATATGTAATCATAAATTTTGGGTTTTGGTGTAATGATCATATATGACCATTACTCATGATATTTTGTTACAAATATAAATGTAATGGAAAGACTTAGTGATCTTGATTGGCTCAAAGATATGAGGATAGTCAAAATTCACAACAAAGATGAGAAGACACATGTACAATACAAAATGAAAAAAAGGGCGAAAAAAATTATTAAAATAAAATATACATTGAATGTGTTAAGAATATTTGATTAAATGATAACCCAAGGGCCTTTTCTGGGAGAAAAAATATTCTCACAATTTTCATTGTGAGTATATTAATAACTAATAAGAAGTCTTTGCAACAATGGTGAAAATTTGATCACCAGTAACCTAAAATTGTGCAATGTTTAGGATTTTAAAATAAACATTAATTTTTGTAATCTTGCATATTTCTAGTTGATAGTTCATATATTAAAATGATAATTCTAAATCCTATGAATTTGTGTTTTTGTTGGTGAATCCAACAAGTTGCAAAATAGGCCATTAATTAAATAATTTACTCATAAGATGATAGGTATATGCCACCATTAATTTCTCATCTTTACACCTACCCATGGAGTTAGAGGTGTTCAATAAAATAATAGTAAAAAATATTTAACATACCTCAATACTGCTATAGTCAAATTGTTGTAGGATTCCTCCATTTTGGTCATAGAAGGTGATCTACACATAAAATCACATTACAATGCATGGAATGCTTAAACATGATACATGAACTCCATAGTACCTGCACTAAATGATCTCAATCAAAATCTATGCGTCTTGCACTTTGGATTTCATGCTTAGCTTTCAAATTTACAAATATGGTTTCTCCATGTTACCATTAGAATACATAATTGATAATGACAACTTCAATTTTCACACAAGTAAGGGAATAATTGGTAGCCTAAAACTTGGAAACAAGTTGTAGTATGCATAACAATAATAGCCTATGCATTAGTTGTTGCATATTTGATATTTGCAAGTTCTATAAAAATAATAATTTTATACAATGAGAATTGATGCATTCTGTCCACAAGAATCCCAAAACCTATTGGAAAAAAATGCAAGCAAACCTTGCAATTAGGTCCAACAGCCACAATGCTTTTGCCCCATAAAAGTGCCAGTGGCACACTACCTGAAATGAAGGTCACATGTATATGAGTTGCTCCTTTCACATAACTTGAGTTCATTTTGTTATGGATTGCCACCCATTGTATAATAGCACTGGGATTCACAACCCCAAACATAAATCCTCCTTGCATACATTCTACTAAAGATATAGACTTATTTTGAGATTGTGTTCACCAATCGGTTTCACTTGTGTTACATATTCGATTCTAGTGCTTTGTTATCAACAACACCATTCTCATCATTAAGAAAAATCAATTAGAGACTTAGACGTCAATAGCTACGACTCATCTTGTTTTCCCATGATCTAAGGTCCACCATCAATGATAGATCATGAGCTTGGAATAGGTGGGCCACATGATATTAATAATCTTCAATTTTAAGGACCTTAAAAATGTGCATCTTATAAAATGCTAACCTAAAATTATGGTGTTGGTAGAGAATGTAAAGGATTTGTTTATAAACAAGTGGATGAGACCACATTTTTACCAATGTTGCATAACTTGATAGCAGAAAAACTAGACAACATGGACTCCAACTCGAACCTTCAACATCCACAAGCAACAATGTAAATTAAAAAAAAACCTTGATACATATTACTAACTAAGAATAATTATCCAAAAAATTCTTAACACAAATCTTCAATTTTTTAAAATGTAATTTGGAGGTCAAACTCATAAGATATTTTAGTTTAAAAATTTAATGTGAAGACTTGGCATGTAGTTTGAAGCAATTGATATGAAGAAAGCTAAAACATACAACAAAGAAACAAATGTGTAATAATATACAAATGTAGTTCACACTTTGGAAGGATGAAATTAAAATAGGGATTGTGAACAACCTATAGATAGATCCATCTAGGTGGCTGACAATGCAACTAGCACCATCAAGGCTACATGCAAGGCCACAAACTGGGGATCCACCTCCATGGGCATATATAGTTGTTGCTTGATTTGTTCGAAGTTGTCCAACCTATGTACCATATCATTGATAAAATCATTTAACTGGGAGTAAAGTTAGAACACATTATGTCCATGACAATAGCTTGGTGTTGAAAATTGAACATATAATGAATCACCTTCACTTTGCCATCTGTGAGGCCAAATAAAAGCTCACGTTGATGCTGGGAAGGCCAAATTAAGTTCACAATTGGCAACCTTTGTTGAAACTTGTTGCAAATGGACTTCCTTTCACCCCATTGAATTCTTCATTTCATCCCCACAAACCAAATATGGTCAAATGTTTTGAGAACTTTTCCAAACTTATGATTCAAATCAACCTCAAAAGAATCAAATGTTGACCAAATAACAAGGATATAAACATTTTTAAATGAGAAAGAAGAAGCTTGACCCTATATAGCATAGAGGAAACCAAACCAAAACTAAGGAACAATTTGAATAATAGTAACAATGAAATCCATGTTCAAAGATCACAAGTATTCTATTGGCCAACTACCATAACATCCCCACTAACTCCTTCAAGTTCTAAGAGTGGGTTGAGATCAATATCATACATTAACCAACATACCTTAGCTCTATCATTAGGCAATAGTATGGGAATAGCGGGATGCTAGCTAGCTCAATAGAACGTAAAATCTAGAAGGAGAAGATTATTTAGAAACCAGAAAGAAAATGGGACAATGTAGAGAGAGAGAGAAAAAGGGAAAAAATAAGATACCAAACAAGAAAGAAGAGAGAAAATTATTATTGAGAACTTTAACAACATACACCTTTTAGGACAAAATGGGTTTTGAAAGGCTCCAGAATTAGGATTGAAAATTATGAATAGTTGTTTCTAAGATTCCAAAGGCAGAAACTCCAAACACAAATCTTGAACTTTGTTAAACAAACCTTTAATTTAATTTAACAATGAAAGATTTGAGTAGCCTTCCTGTTGAAAATACTACTTCAAGCTACACAATGAAAGGAAACAGGGGCTACAAGTAAAGGAATTGGCACACTGAAACCATTGATAAAATTGACTTCAAATAGGTGCCTATCAATAGTGCCGCCACATAGACCAAATTGCATGTCATTTGTTCAAACACCACTGAGCACAATGAAGATCCCATAAAATATGTCACCACAAATGCTATTTAGAAGAAGAATTCCTAAAGATGACAATCATATAAGATGCATAGAACACAATGCATGCATGCATGCTAGATCCTTAATCTATAAGCACATGCACAACCAATTTGGAGCTACCAAAACATCATCTGCAAATTTTTTAGCAACCTAGAGAGCATGCCAAGAGCCTGAGTCCCCTCACCCTAGATTGTACACGAAGATGATCTCATCACTCTGGGCGATCGCAAGTTTTGTGCTATCTGGTGAGAAAACCATATCCGTGGCTATGTACATCTTCGATCCCTGTATTGCAATTGTGGTAATGTTAAAAACTGGCAGGGTTTTTGTGAGTGTATTAAGAGGGCACCTTACTAACTGTAATAATTTGGTGGGCTTTACTGTTTGCGTAAAGCTTGACACAATTTATATTTATTTTAATTTTTTTTCCTGTGATACTTGGTAGGTATTTCACAAGTATCCATTGGGCATTGCATGAAAAATAAAATAAAATAAAATAAAATCCTGTGGCAATTTTTATGCCATGTCAAGCCCTTGGGGACAGGCTTCATTAGAATTGGGCCTGCCCTTGGCTCAACCTTGTGGGTACTTATTCCACTAAAGGCCACCCCCTAGGGCTTCACCCTACACCTGAAGTTCTGCTTGATTTTTTCCTTTGTATTTTCAGGAGCCTCCCTGGCCTATATTTTGCAGAAAGTGAAAACTGTGGAAGACGGACTGTAGTGAGCTTTCCACATTTCAGGGGGTACAGTTTTCAAACTCAGTACTCTATCTTTTGCATATTTGCATGGTTTTTATCCCATTTTATCACTTTTTGTCTTTATTTGTAAAAGGATGCGGAAAGAAAAATCACACTGGTCTTTAAGTAGGAGAATAGTCTGAAAATAAACGGTTCCAGATTTTTGACCTGTTCCCTTGACCTACCGGCCCAAGGCCCGGATCTCAAATCCAGAAGGATCTATTTTCAGACCCTTCTCCTACACAAATAATATTGTGATTTAGAGACTTGAAACTTGTCAAGCACATACATGTCCTTTGCTCTAATTCACAAAATGCAATTGTAACTTCAAGGTGAAAGAAAAATTATCTCACTTTAGGGTCAGCAGATTTGGTGAAGAACTTGTCCTTCAATTCTCCATTTTCATCAAACAGATAAACAATGCGATCAAGAGTCACGGCAGCTAGCCTCCTAATGGAAACCAAAGGTGACTTTAGAATGAGAAGACAACAAAGCATATAATAACCCCATCCCATTGAAATTCAGATCAAAGGTTTCTCCTATTTCCCAAATTGCGTTTCAAGTTATTGTTGATCTAATAGAGTTATCTGTAATGTAACCCTGTCTTTGGGCCTCCTTTCACCCCCTATCCCCTCTTTCAGTGCTATCTGCACTGAAATCTCAGTATGAAATGCTGAAACTCATCATTTAAATATGCTCAAGGTTCGAGACTAATTATAGTAGTTGTACAGTTAAGAGCATTGAAAATATATGTAGCAGCAGCTGAGGCGCTCAGGAAAAAGGAAAGACAAGATGAGACTCAGTTTACCACCAAAATTGATGGATTTCTGGGTTTCAACCCCCCTTGAATGTTAATGTACTATTTTGTGATTTTTTTTGAATCTCATCCTCTGTATATACAAACTCAGGGTTCTGGTGCTGTGTTTTTTTCACCTTACAGATAACTCTAATATTGCGTGAAATTGGAAAAATTGATAGCAGATTGATTTCAAACTACTAAGTTTTCGTTCAAACAAAGCCAACCTGCTGGGCGACCATGCAAGGGCCGTGACTTTGACGATGGCGTTCCTTGCCGATAATAGTGAAGTAAGGTACCGTAGCTGCATTGCTGATGCTCTTCTCGTTCACGAATTAGAATAGGTAATGCTTATTATACTCCAGTTGTTGATTTCTCACAATATCAAAGCAATCCAACTTTTGTTTTGCAGTTTCATGACGCATTTACGTCAAATTCTCATGAATTCTGTTGGGTTTTCGACCGCAGACAGGCTTTCAGTCACTCTAACAACTTGTAACTTCAAGGTCGGTTCCTTTGCTTGCACTCATGTGCATCACTCCGTAACTGCCGCCCTGATATCAATATATCTTTGATGTGTCACTAGGGGTTTTGATTTAAAATGCACACATTTCACAAATGTTACAAGATACAAATTTTGATATGATTTTGGTTTGGAAGAAAATGATTATGTGTAAAATTCCATAGAGAGAAAGGGTGTCCGGTGCGAAGCCAATTCTCTCTCTTGTGTGAGTTCCTTGCTGAAAACTGATACCAGTCCATAACTGTACATACACACTAAAGAATTGAAAATTATGAGCTCCCCTCCTCTCCTTTGTGACTTCATGTACAACGATCACTCCCTTAATTTGCCCTACCACCAACTTGCCATCTCAATGCTTCAAATCCTTTGTTCTTTGCATGGATCTAAAATATCTGATTGCAGTATGTAGTTCATTTCTAGTAACAATGAAGAGTCTCGATTCTTAGCAGAGGCACAAGTACATTGATAATGTGCAACTTTTGGAGAAATAGTTGAATCTTTTAAAGCTAAGATGTGGGGGTTTCAAACATGGGTTTCATATGGACATGACTTGAGGCCAAGTTATGTCTTCAGAGTATCGCTCATGGGTAAATTTCTTGAGGCAGCATACGCTAGCATCATACCTCATGAAGAGTCAAGCCCTAATGTGTGATACACTCCCTCTGAATGCCATGTCCACCACATCACCTAAACCATATATTTGAAAAATTCAGGGCACCACAATACTTGCATGGCATGGTTGATGTGAATAGAGGTAGTGAGTGCACCGATACTGTTGATAACTGCATTGTACAGTATTGGGACCAAGAACATGGGGAGGGTCACAACCATGAACAAACAAGACAATTCAGAAATCCCATTAACCCCCTTTTAATGGCATTTTTCAAGTAAACATCCTCAATGTCATAATTCATGAGATATTTAGGATGCACCATTGCACTGAGGAGAGGTGATCTTAAGGTCATCAACTTGGTGACCTTGCCTTCCAGAAGTTCAGTTGGGCTTGTTCAACTGTCATGGTTGGCATTTTTCCAGTTCTCATCAAAGCAACGATCTTGATGCTCAGATGCCATTGGTGACATGTCCCCAATGCCAAGTATGGACAGGTGGCACCAGTGAATGGAGCAGTTATTATGCTAACAAAGTTTGACAACAGACCAACAAACACAAAATTAACTAAACATGTTTCAACAAATGGATATTAGACTAATGAATATGGGAACAAATTCTTCCTTTGTCTCTTACTTCAATGGTGAATACAATTAGATTCAGGTTCCCCAGGATTTTACATTGCAAATTTTTCATGGGTCTGTCAAGTGGATGTTGAATTGCATCTATTCAAAGATGAAGTGGTGATGCACACCCCCAGAGCTAACAGCACTGGAATAGAATGTTTCTCTAGAATGCAACTGAGAAGATACCTCATCCCAGCCTCATGTCAAGGCAATTGTACAGTACTGGCAGAAATTATCTAGTGTATCTGAAGGGTATCTTATCCACCACAATTTCTCCTTGGCAAAAGGTGCGGCATTTTGAAAGCAAAATGCCTTCCATCACTTTCAAAAAGCAGAATGCCAAACATACTTTTTCTGTTATACCCACTATGTACCACAGAAACAAATTATTTTCTGCCAGTGCTCTACATGAGGTGACACCTTTGTTGCAGGATGTTCCTGAAATGAATGATCCTTGGCTCCACCTCAGGCAGGCACTTATTTCAGAAATGCCTCCTCACTCAGAGGGTGTTACCCTACACCAAACTTGTGATCAAGGTCCATATTAGGGTGATGAACATATGTACCATGTGAAGCAAATTCCTCTTTGTATATCAGCAAGAAATTGAGAAGAAACTCACATTCAAAAAAGAGATTAGAATCAAGTTTCTAATCTTCATAAGAAAAGGAATTAGAAAAACTAATCTTTCCACAAAGGTTTAAACTCAAAAGAAGAATTACCAAACTTTCTTGTTACTAAACTCAAAGATCACAATGCTGGCACTCACCCGCGACAAAGCATCTGAACATCTGAAGACAAACTTATGTACTTGGCCTTGGACACTAAAGGCCCATTGAAATTTGTAAAGCTAGAAACTAGAGAAGAAATGAATTTCAAAGCCAAAAGTATAATAAAAAGAACATAGAGGACAGATGAAAAATATAAGAAGTAGAATAACCTGAGAAAACAACAAGCCAACTTGAAGTTCATTCTGCCTCAGGAGGACCCATAATTAGCCTGCTTGAGCCTTGAACAAAGTGCATTGGCATCACAAGTTGATTCAGTACCAGTTAATTGTGAATGAATACCACAACCAGCATAACAAATACTCTTCTCTCAAGCATCATATAAAAAGTTGTGGTTCTCAAATCTAAGTGAGTATTCAAGAAGTAGTGGCCTGCATCCATGTAGAAACTTTACATGCCTGTGGTAGAGGTAACTGAAAGATCTTTTCAATAGCTCCTGGAAGGGCTGCCAGACCAGAAGAACAAGTTCAACCAAATTTTTTATTACAGATCCCCCCTGAGATATCTATGATCTTGAGGGGAAGCACATCTGTCTTTTGTAGCTAACAAGAGATCAATAGTGGGAGGTTTGCTAGCATCTTCTTGCTCCTTGCAAGACAGAAAAGCAGGGAGGGCAATTTAAACAATGCTCAGAAGACCTTTACAAATCAGAGCTGTGGCCATATGCAAAGAGGACAGCAATCCCCAGCAATGACCCCAGGGAAAGCCTAGAGAAAACTTGTTCTCAAAAGGAAAAAGTTTCCCCACCCAACTATCCAAATCCATCAGGATTGAGTACTTGACTGACCTCACTAAACAACATTTACAGAGAATTGAAATATTTTTCATCAGTAAAAGCAGTACTCTGGCTAGAATACTGCATCCCAGATCTGTCATACAAATGCCTCACAAGGCACAGTTGAATTCATCCCCTGTACCAGGTCAAAATCTAGCAGAGAAGCTCAAAATTACTGGCATATGCAGACTTCATGACATTTGTTTACTCTGAATGGGGCAAACTCACTACCAAGGAGCTGGACTTGGTTGAAATTAGGTGCACGAAGGTATCAAAGTAGTCTGTGATGTTGACTCAGGTTGCTCTTGCTTCGGTCTTGCAGCAAATGTTGCTCTATGCACAAAAGAATCCCTGCCCTGCACCGCCCTTCCATCTCTGAAGTCAGAGTGCCCTAGAGATGTTGAAACAGGCATATCCCCATTGGCCCCCACTCTGGATCTCACTCCCAAATCCACATCTACTGCAGATATCTCCACTTTACAAGAACCATCATCAAGCAGCTGCCCAAGATTGTGATTAAATTGGGATCCTTGGTCTTGCAAGGATGTAGCTGCTGGGATGGCTGGAGTTGTAGTTTGTATTAGAGTGTCATTGCTACTATTTCTTGCAGAAGGTACATCATGATTATGCTTTCCCTCATATGTGGTGATCACTGCCTTCACATCAGTAGAAGCCCTTTCTACATGCTTCCGAACAGGGCATCCCACATTTGTGCACTTGTAATAGCTCCTGTCAAATCATGGCAGCACAGTTGTGTATATAAGTCTTGCTGCAACACACCAGCAGCAGACCTACCAGAAAATTTAAGTATGAGGAAGTTGAGAAACATTTAGCCAGCTATCCCTGCATGAGTATCTCAGTTCTGATGAGGACTCATTCTTTGATGTTCCTAAACTAATATTCTCAAATAGAAAGCTAGAATGCATTTACATATAACTGAATGGCTAGAGAGTACTGCCACAGGCCATGCATGTCCTTACAGTGACAGGCCAAGATCATATTTTTTCACTATAGAAAAGCAAACCACTTCAATGACTGCAATCCAACTGAACTATTTGAGAGAACATTGGCACAAACAGCAACTGATGCTTCGTGATATGTGTGCACGGATGGCACCAAAAGTCACAAAGAAAGCACCAAACTTGTATAGTTCAGACTTAGAAACCGGGCCCCTTGGTCATGAATACTGTCTCAAGCTGGGGTGAAAAGTTACAGAGACTCAAAAAACCATTTTAGCACAAAACAAATTCCAATCAAAGAGACAGATGTAAAAGGACACACCGAGGATGAGGATTTCCCTTCACCACTTTTTGGCCATACTTGCGCCAACGGTACCCATCATCCAGGATGTCCACATCACTGGTAGTCTGCACAACCACCCGTGGCTCACGAATAGTCCTTGATGATGTTGGAACTGCCTCCTGCACCTTCTTGTCCTTTCTCCTGTTTTCCAAACACCCCAAATCAAACATACAATTCAGGCAGGTCATATAAGTTCCCTAGAATCATGAACATTCATCAGAACCTAAAACTCTGGATAGATCAGTTTCAATGCAATGTGCAAAGATGATGTGAAAATATCTCACAGTTCCACCTCAATACAGAAGAGCATAGAAAAAGAGTGATGAAGTACATACACAATGGGTGCTTTAAAAGATTTGCTGGCAGACCAAACGTACATACATGTAGGAGTCCAGCCACCTGAATCACAAGGAAAATATCTAACAAGGATACTATAGGGCTTGCAGATATAGCTGAGGCTGGAAAATAAAATTGAGAAGTGTAGATATTGCTGATGACTCTGTGATTGGAGACTAATGAAAGGTTGTTATACCTGCGCTTGGAGTCAGGTTCATCATCATCCCCATCCTCTGCAGAAAGCTTGCTGCCCTCTTGTCCCTCATCATCACTGGTTGATGGAGATAAAGGCTCTGGGGCTCCAGTTGCCCCAAAGGACAAAGAGGATACTAGATAACTTGTCCTGGAGGAATCCATAACATCTTGCTCGACACCTCCACCCTCATTCTTCACATTAGATACAAAGCCTGCTGCCCCTGATCCACATGCCATACAACATAGATTCAATTACTGCAAGACCAGAAAGATGTGGATTGTAATGACACCTTTATCATGAGGGTGATAAATGCAATTGCAGGGCTCTACAAATTACCAATCAGCACTAAGGCACTCTAAGCAGTTTCTAACTTGTGAATGTCTTCATCAAAATGGCTCAGCACCAACCCAATGAACTAGCAGCCCAAAGACACAACCTCAGGACATCAATTCCACCACCTGACATATCTCTATACCCATGCTTCCTGGCATTAACTATAAGAGAGAAGGTAGGCACCATTAAGCGCCAGGCGCCGTGTAGGTTGTGGCTTGGCATGATTGTGTTCCCCTTTGTACACAATTTCTGTCACCTGCCCATCATGTGACCGTTCCACTTTCTTTTTCATTGGGCAATGAGCCTGTGTGCACTTGTAGTAGCTGCGTGTGTACTCACTGCCTTTCACTTGCTTTTGCCCATACTTGCGCCAATTGTAGCCATCCTCTGAGGGCCTTTCAGGGAAGGCTGTCATTGATGTAGGAGGAAGTAGGTGATCTTGTTCAGATGCCTGGGAGTTTTGCTCTGAGTCTGGAGCAGTTTGCTGCTGCTGCTGCTGTACATGGGCTTGCACATGTGCTGCTTGAAAACTAGGTACATTGAGGGGAACAGAAAAGGGCATTGTTGTAGGAACAAGAGGTAGTCGAGCTGAAGAGGAAGGTGCCACCTGCTGCACATGGGCTTGGTGCATCTCTGTAAGAACATGTGCCTGCTGTTGAGATGCTCCAAATATTGACTGCAAAGAATTTCTGGATAATGAATAAAGCTGACACATTTCAAACCGTACATTCTCTCATAGCATCACAAGTTGTTGACTTTTCATATATAAGAAAAAACACCATGTTTCAATTTTGGAAAAGATATTGACAGCTGAGAATACAATTAGTTCAGAGCTAAAGAGAACAATTCATTGCCTGCTGCACCATAGTGCAGCTTGATCTTGCTAGCACACAAGGAGCTCCCATACAAGTAATGCTGGAAACTATCCAGCTCATTCCTCTAAGGTACTACCCTTATTTCACTTGATTCTACTGATAAGCCAATCTTCAATGCAAACCTGTCACCAACATCAGTCAGTCAACTACTATGATTCAAGCACCCAGTTGATTGTGCTAGCTCCAAATCAATGCAACCCACATCTCCTCACTCACGAATAGGTCCAATGCAAATTCCGGATGCCTAACTTACAGCTATGGAAGCTCACAACATGACACACATATCTCTATGTTCACACACATCTACACAAAGAAAACACATGTGTTCCCAAAAATTTGATCTGCAATAGAGAGGGCACAGACAGCTTAGCCACTAGAACTCACCAGACCTGCAGGCCGTGACATTGCATTTTGGGGAACTGGCTTGAATACAAATCCCTGGTCTGCTGTGCTCTTGTCTTTGGAGGAGGGATCTATTGCCATGATCGGTTTTGGAAATCCACTGCTGGTGTTGAAGAAAGTGGACACTCCAGGTGGACATGTCCCTGTTGTTGGGGATGGCTCTGACTGCTTCAGACACATAAATTTAGCTTTGCTAACAAATGTATTCATCTACACCCCTGTGTGTCCTCCTGAGTTCCAGAGAGAACTCTGAGTATATGGGTTCCATTGGCCCCATACATACATGGAGTGACAAATAATAAGCATGGGATAAATAGAAAAATCAGTCGACAAGAGTTCACACCTGAGATGTAGGCAAGAGAACTGGGGATGAATCGAACAGAGTTGTGGGGCTCAGCCCAGGAGGTATGGTGAGATAACCAGCTGGCCGTGGTATGGGAATTCGAGAAGGAGGAAGAGACCGGGCCCGACCAGAGGAAGGAGGCCTGGGGGCACTTCCTCCTCCTCCTCCCTCTGCAGTCCCTCCCCCTGCTGTATTCGTCGCTCCTCGCGCTGCCAACCTATCCGCAAAGCTACCCCCCGCTCCTCCTCCTACCGACGAGGAGGCTTCCCCCCCAAGCCTCGGACTTCCCGTGGCCGCCGAGTCCAAGGCTCCTCCCTGCTCATCTGCCCCATCCCCAGACGCCGGAGATGCGGAGGAGATGGCACCAGCCAACAGATGCGAAAACGATCTAGAGTCCATCTCCACTTCCTGCTGATCAGCCAAGAATCCCGACACCATAGACGACATCGGACTCTCAATTCCTCTGTACGCCACTACTCCTTCCGGGTTATAACAGACCCGCATCGCCGCTGCCGTCGTCATCTGTGGCCGCGACGGGGTCGGCTTCCTCAACATCACTAATCCTCCTCCATTCACCTCCCCTCCCCCGGCCACACCTACACCTCCTCCCCCTCCTCTGTGTTCCCCTTCCATACCACAGGCACCACAGCATTTGCAGTCACAAAAAACCCCTGCCCCTCTTGTCTCCCGCTTCCTTCCTTCCTTCCTTCCTTCTACCTACACTTCCAACAAGCCGATTTTCACAAGAGCTCAGAGCAATCCAACCCTGCAACACAGAAGAAGAGAGTTGCATACGTATGCGAAAAACAGAATTAGGGTTTCGTAGTTGTTGAGAAATCTATAGTGAAATCGAGAGAGAGAGAGCTCCCTGGGTGGGCCAGTCTCTAAGGACCTCTAGTACCTACTCCCGAAGCAATGAGTCCTTAGCAGTGCGCCGTCGCGTTTCCAAGTCCCAGTGTTTTTTTTTTTGGGGGTCAATTTTGTGATGTACCCAAAATGGCGATGATCTAGAGGAAGATTTAGCCAAATTTGGCTACACGTTACATATGAAAAGGAAAATCTCAAAACATTCTCCTATATTTTTTGCTACATATACTAGAACCATGTATAGAAACTTGGCTTTTTAATTTCTTTTTCCTAATTATGGTTATTGGAAATTTCCAAAAATACTTGATTTTACCACTTTTAATTTTAAATATAACTTTTTGGCTATATATTGCCAGCAAAAAAGAGGACTACCGTAAGTCCCTTTTTACTTATGACGTCGTTGTACTTGTAGGACAGGGCCTTTTCGTGTGGACGGTTGATTCCGACTGCTAGAGTAGGTACGCTGATGAATGAATGAATGAATGAATGAATGGCCTGCTTGTAGGGCCTAGGTGGATGAAAAATTGTCGGCGGCTGACTAAGTCAGCTCTACTTTCTTGACTTGGTTTTGTCTGCTTTTAGTGGGTAGGTACCTTGGCAGCGTCGACACATGTCTGTCAAATAATTAATTAATTTTGGAAATGTGGGAATTTATTTATTTATTTATTTATTTATTTCGACAATTTTAAATATTCAATAATTTGTTTAACACTTCTTTTTTTTAATTTAAAGAAAACAAATTTTCTGAAAGCAGTATCGCCTAATTAGTGTTGAAGCTGCCAAGGTAGGCTAGTGTGGTAGTAAAAGCAGCCAACCAAAGTCGCCTTTTTTTTTTTTGCTCCGTGCCAAATTTTGGACATTTTCTGTTGCAGATTCAACAATTTGTTGGGATAAAAATGGGAAATTTTTCATTCATTTTTTTTTGTTTTTCAAAAAAATCTAAAACAATTGCCAACTTTCAATACATGGATGATGGTTCAAGTAGGTAGCCAAAAGTATGTAAGTATGTTAAAAGAAATTCCTTTCATAGTTTATAAGGATATTAAAAAAATTCCTTTCATATTTTATTATTAGCCAAATTTAGTTAAATTGGCTTACGGATGATTGCCACCTTAGCTACCTCACAAAATTCAATTAAGAAACAATGATTCAACCTTTCTTTTTCTTTTTTTCTGGGTTGCATTTTTTTACCTGGAAAAAAGAATGATTTTGGCACTTTACTTTCATATTTGGTCTATAGCCAAATTTGGCTAAATCTTCTTGTTGACCAATTTGAATACATCTCAAATTTGGGGGAAAAAAAACATTGGGCTAAAGAGAGGATCAGCCTTATTCTATAGACAAAATTTCACCAAAAGGAGTATTCAAAGTTCAAAATTTTTAAAAGAGAAGACTAGGTAGTAGGTACTAAACCATGTAGTTTTCATTGGGTCCTCCCATACCCTAGTATATTATTTATTTTTGAAATTCTTTAAAATATATTTTTCAAAGAAAAAACACTTTGTGAAGGAAGGAAAAAAAGAGAATCCTTTTAGAGTGTTAGAAAACATTCTACTTTTTGACATGGAATCTTCATAATTAATTAATTAATTAATTATTCAATTAACCTTGGGTGTTGAAGCTACCAAGGTACTAGTTGGTCAACCATGTAATGACCAACCGACCAATACTAAAACACCAAACAATCCCCTAGGTCAAGTATGATGGGAAAAATCTAAAACATCCCTTCTTTTCTTAGATATAGCAAGATGAAGAAAGACATCTATTGGTTGTTATGGCTTAGAAGCTCTCTCTCACATGGGGCACGGAGGGGAAGGGTTTGTCTAAGGATGCCCTTTTCTGAGATAAGTCCCAAGAGGGAGGAAGGGAGAATATGGTTAACCAACCACTCTTTATAGTTGAAGGGTTGAAATTTTTTAATTTTTCATTTCTTTCTAAGACATTTGGGGAGGTCTATCATGGTCAAATTTGTATCTCACAAAAGTTACGAATATTGATGTTGTAAGTGGTGTGTGTGTGTGTAATCCTAGGATAGGCATTATTATTTTAAAATAAAATCTAGCCATGAATGTGCATGAATGACTATTTTATATAGTCAACTTCGGATTGTGTAGTAAATGGATTGTTTTGGTCCTAGTGTTCATGTATTCATGAGGCATAAAACCTCGTTACAAGGTCGGCCATGAGTAGTTTGTAATCGTTTTGTGTTTACTTGAACAATATTAGACTTTTCCTTAAAGTCACCCAGTCTTCACGCCTCCTTTGACCCCCCTATCCCCTCTTAGACTGAGGTCCGCAATGTAAGGAAATTTTCTTAAATCTGCACAAGGTTCGAGAGTAGTTATAGTAGTTGTACATGTAGGAACAGTGAAAATATATGTAGCAGCAATGGTGGCGCTCAGGGAAAAGGGGGTCAAAACAGAATGAAACTGACTTTACCACCCCCAAAAAAGAATGGTCTTTTCTGAGTTACTACCGGCCCCACCCTAATACTAACACACTTTTTTGTAGGTTTTTTTGAATCTCAAACTCAGGGTTCTGGTGCTGTATTTTCATGACTTTACAGAAACCTCTATAGTGTTTGATGAAACCCTGCCAACCATAAATAAATCAACGCACCCAAAAAGGGGGGTAATACAAGGAATAAAACGGAAGGACCCATGTCCAAGAAGAACCACCAAAAGAGGGCAAACCATCAAGGACCGTCAGGTTCCTGAACCCCCTTCTGTCGCGAGAAGCAGATCAAATAATAAAAGGGGAGGACCCTTTGAAAGGACGCCTAGCTTAGAAGAACTCTCACCTACCACAATAGCATGACTCAAAATAGAGATTGCTTGGGCACATAATACCACTGACACCTTCTTTTTATAAATGCTTGCAAATTTGAGAGAGGATGGCCTCTAGTGCTTTTCACTCCCATTCCATGTTGGCACATTGATGAAAAAACTCATCTACTCGTTAGTGTAGGAATTTGAGTTTTTTTTTATAGCTAGAGGAGGAAACATGTTCGCTGGGAATCAATCATGATAAAGACTATCCTTTGCCCCAACAGCAACTATCATCATAACCCTACAAGAAAAAGTAGCCCACAACACCAAATCAAGTCAAGTGTGGTCGATGATGACAATGTCTATCAACATGCAAACGCCATCAATTAATAACATGATGTCAATTTGTCAGTGCAAAGATTGTAAGGTGAAAGGAAGGGCCAAGAAGACATGGATTTGTTTTTGTGAAACATGAAATCCTACATTTTTCACAATGGCCGCAAAAACATTTTTCACAACATCATGTGAGGATGTCCTCTCCCCATGATGCACATAATGAAGAAGGTGGATCCTCATAGGATCCAAAGGTTGGTTATAAATACAGTGTAACATGTCAAGGACTAAAGGATGGGAAAGACCCAACCTAGTGTGCAATGCAATGGAAAAAACATCTAACGATAGGTGGAAAAAAGGAATGACTCAAAGGGTTAACAACCAAGTGCCAACACTTGGCCTTGCACACAATTTCAAATGCAGTCGATGTGAATCAGATGGTAAATCAGAAAGGATGTTATTAAAAGAATGGTCATGTAATCTTTCTAAAATATTTTCTTGAAGGTGATCTATCTTTCTTTCAACCAACTACTCAAAAAAGAGGACACATGTTGTAGCCCTTGAACGGAGAAGCTCTTGTGTTAATCTCAAATGCACTTGAAAAAGGAATTGTCCTAAGTTGTTCACACCAATTGTTTCCAACAACAACAGATGATAATCCAACAAAAACCTAGAAGCATAATAGGCTACTAAAGCCTAACTCCCTGGATAGGTAATTAGAGCAATGTCCTTTAAAAAAATCAACTCTACACCCCCACTAGAAATGATGAGAACCACCTGTTAATGGACTAAAGGGGCTTCAAGGCATTCCAATGAACTTGAACTCAAAAGTCTTTTAAAAATTCCCATAAGGGTGAAATAAAAAACAACAAGTGAATTACAAAAATGTAGAAAGGGGGGGAAACAATAAAACCAAAAAAAAAACCTTTAGATGAAACATTGAAAGAGGATACCAAAAGCCACTTGGACATCGTTCAACTTTGGGAGCACATCTACATGCCAAGCATCCTTAACTAAAGCCTACTCCAAAAAAAATGAAGTGAAGGAGGCAAAACCAAAAGGGACGCCAAAGATCCTAATGCGACCAGTTGAGCAACAAAACTCAGCAAGGGGGACAAACCTAAAAGTTAAGTTAGATGGAACCTAGGCTTAGCACTTGTAGGGTTGAACAAACAACCCCATAAAAACCAATTAGGAAGCAAATTGATTAAAAGTGAGGGAAACAACATTAGTAAGGCTAAGAATATGGGTGTCATTAGCCAAGGAAAAGAAGAAACAAGAAGGGAAAACTCTTGAAGAACAACGCAAAACGTGAAAATGAATTAAGGAAAATAGAGGCTTTGTAAGCAAGTTATATTGACGAGTGCCCACAAAAGAAAAAATAACAAATAGAACCTTCGGGGAAGACTGATGATTGAAATACAAAGGAACCCGAAGGACATAAAAATAACAAACAAAAAAAAAAGTTATGACAATTGCCCACTACTTGGAGCTTTTGGAAAATGACTTTATGTGAAATGATATTAAAAGTATTGTAATGTTTATTTGGAACACCACCCAATTAAGATGGGCATCTTCATCATATGTGTTTATTTGGAGTGATTTAAAATGTTATAAGAGGACTACTTCAAGCTTTAGAAATCATCTTTGAAGTGCAAAGGAAAAGGAGTAATGAAAAAATAACAAAAAGAAAAATAAGGTTCCAACTTACAAAACGCGTTTTTTTTCCTTTTTTTTTTTTTTCTCTTTGGACCCCTCTACTTTCAAAACTCATAACTTTCTCATTTCTTATTCATTTTAAACAATTTAAGGTGCTATATGAACACGACTTGAAGTTCTATTAATCATCTTGGAATTTTAATAGGAACAAAGCAACATACAAGGAATTTTTTGGGTTTTTGGGAACTAGCTTTGTAGTGTTCGGTGGTTTGTTTTTTTGAATTTTTGACCCCATTTTACTTTGGGGGCCTAAAACTTTCTCATTTTTAATCTGTTTTCAATGATTGTTAATGTGTTAAATGTGCCAAGTGGAGGGTTCAACTTTTGTTTGGACACTATAAACAATGGAGCCCTCCCCTTAGATCTAGTATGCCCCTAAGTGCTTAAATGTTTGGTTACTGGCCAATTTACCCTAATGATGTTGAATTGATTTTTTAAAAATAATTCTTTTGAGAAATTTGAATGAGGGGAATGGGGGGGGGGGATGGGTAAGTAGTCCACATATTTTTGGAAGGTGGTTAATGCTTTTGTTTAATTTTATTATTTTCATTAAGGCACAACATAAAATGAATATTGTAATACTTTGACCTAGTGTAATTTTTTATTTTTAAAAATTTTCCCAATTTTTGAAAGTTGTCCAAATGGTAATCATTAATAACAAGATTTAATCACAGTTGGTTATCAAGTAAATATGATAGTAGATTTTTTTTTCAAAATTCTTCTATATTATGGTTACTTATTAAAGCTTAAGGTAGAAATTTGGAAATTTTTAAAAATTGGAAATTTAGCAAATTTAAGTTCTTTTTATAAAAAAATCCTTTGTTCATGTTATTAGGCCATTTATTTTTTTAGCAAAAATGAAAAAACATTCACCACAATAAAATAAATGTTGTTTGGGCTAGTTCAATATTTTGTTGTTGAATATTTAATTAATTTTCAGAAAATCAAATTTGACATTCATTATTTGATTACTTTTCATATTCATGTAGAAATGCATAAAAGTATAGCACATTTCAATAATGAAAGTCATCCATCCTTAATCTTTTTCATTAACATTCATACATTTCATCATTTAACACCTACCATTTCTTGTGCATCTTTAGCAATATTAGCACACCCACATTTTCCATAACACATTTCTTGGTACTTTCTATGAAATATAAGTTTGCAAGATTGGCCAATTGAAGATGTTATATTAATTATGAGCATCTTTGATGTTTTTGTGGAACATAGGTTTGCATTTGATTGGTGCATTAGTAAACTGAGTTTGCACAACTTCTAATTTATGAATATAAAAAGAAAGTGGCATGGAATATTGTTTGTCAAAAGTAATTGTGGATTTGAAGCTACAAGTGAATTTCAACATTTATGAATGATAAAACTTTTTAAATTTGTTATAAATAAATATTAGGTCACAACATACATTTGGCACTTATAGCAAGAGAGCATACATGAAAAATAAGGGTTCCAAACATATTCATTTACTTGGCATAGAGAAGAAAATGCAATGGTTATTGTATTATCCTTATTTATAGTAGCATTCTTACTTGTACAAATCACTGGGAAGTTATATTTACATACACCACAATGAGAAAATAACCTCCAAACAATCATTGGTACATTGATATAACATATGGGTGCGATCTTACTTATAGAAAAAATCAGTAATTAAACCTTGAAATCATCCATCATTTATGGAAAATGTCATGGTGTAATGTCACCAAGGTCAAATTGAACTAATTGGGCTATAGACATGTCAAAGAATGGTCTAATTGGTATATTATTATAATGTACATAAGAGCAATTTTTTTTTGAACTACATAAAAAAATTAATATCCTTTTGATAGTTTTTTTTTTGTTAGTCAACTAGTGTAGCCTAGGGTCAGTTTCCACATTGACAAAATAGATAATTGTGTTTTTTCAAAAAAATAATTCGTTTTTAAATTTTATTTTTTTCCATGATCTACTATGATATTGTCATATGAATAATGAAATTATTTCAAGTGTAGCTTATCATAATTATGATGATTTTTAACATGTTAATTTCATATTTTCACAAAAATTTGTTTCATTATTTTGAAAATTATTTAATGACAAAATTGACCTTAGGATAAGGTATATTAATGCCTTACATGAATAATTGCATTTGTTATATTAAAATGCTCATTCAAACATGCATTCAAAATAAAATTCAACAATTGGACAATAGAGATCATAAGGAGCAAATCAGAAGGGACACATATTCAAACATCAATTTCAAAATGACTAATGTAAAACCACACATATGTAAATGATTACACAATGCTTAAACAAAACTAAAAAGTAAGGAAACAATGATCTTGAAAAGATGAGAAAATACAATGCTTCCAAAAGTTTTGAAAAAATGAATTTTTACTTGATACCTTGGAGACAAACATATCTAATTCTTTATTTATGATGACACCCAACATTGAAAAAAACATGGAGATTAAGAAACCTCACATTAACATAACAAAAATAATTTATTGTGGAATGTTAATGTAACATCAAGTACAACACTTTTGCTTTCTTCAAGTGAAGATGTTATAAGATTCAAGTTATTAGCTCTATTTAAAAAGAATAAATCATAAATAGTTATTTAGGTTTTGAGTTTGCTCAACTTATGTTTGACCCTACCCTTGGGCTTCCAAACTAAAGCTTTAATCTCAAATGTAATGCTAAAAATGTTTGTCCCTATTCCAAATTGTGAAATGCAAAAACATATCAATGTTTTTCTTTCTCCTCACTCATAATCTCAATTCTAATAATTTTACATTTCTACCAAGCTAGTGTGGTTATTAATTGGAAGTGGCTACCCATCTAGTGTCACAAAGCCATTGAAGTCTAGGCACATCCATAATTCATTAAGCAAAATTTGATATTGTGATTTTAGCCATTGGTGAAATGCATACTTCTTCCATAGATTGGTTTCAAATGTGTATTTCACATCAAACATTTGCACAATTGCATTACATAAACATTAGAACTTTAATGCAAAATTTGATATTGTGATTTTAGCCATTGGTGAAATGCATACTTCTTCCATAGATTGGTTTCAAATGTGTATTTCACATCAAACATGTGCACAATTGCATTACATAAACATTAGAACTTTAATGCAATAACCATATAGTTTTAATCAACACATTATATGCTATGGTCTCTTGTCAACCCAAGGGTTAATGTTTCCTTTGACAAACACAATGACTAAAGGAACTTCATTGATTGATTCTTCGTGCAAAAACTTAGGAGCCCTTCTAATTTCGCATAAATAAAAATATTTTGGTGTCAAAAAGAACACATGAATGAATTTGCATTTGTCCAATTATTGCTTCCTTCCAAAGATTGCATATGCAACTTAATGAATAAAATTGGGATTTCAAACTCCTTGCCAATTGTTTCTCTGAACAATTGTCTTTAATACCCCTTGTTTTTCCATTCATAGACGGAATTTCTAGTGGTAACTTAGTGCTAGTGTGCACCAATTGTCCATAGATTAAATTCAAGCACTTTCAAGAATCCTAGTCATCAAACTTGAATCAAAGTATAGAAAAAGTAGCATTAGAAAAAAGAACCATCTCTTCATAAGTAGATTGTTGAACACCATCATTGTTATTTAAAGCTTGCACATTGAACTTTCGATGTTTTGTGATGAGGATTTTTAGAGCTTTCAACATCATTGTTAGGAATTTACCAAAAAAATTCGAAAATTTCACAAATAATTTTATTATCATCAAAGTGGCCCAAATATTACAATAGTTCATTAAACCAAAAGGTGGTGACACAATTTATTTCTTTTTCTTGCTTGGTGATGCAACATGCACCCAACACCACCACAATTTATCCTATAAAGCTTGCCCAAATTTCAAATGTCAGAATGGATGAAGGTGAGCAAAAAGGAAGCTCCATCATGGCTATATATCAAACAATGTTCCAATAATTTTTTTGTGATGGGCCAATCAAAGTAGCTCCTTGCA
>Ga0116227_10001140_pt1 | contig 57737 bp, 43 predicted proteins | sample S1TSphgellanicum_FD_89693 | JGI IMG/M metagenome (GOLD analysis project Ga0116227, IMG submission 89693) | Host-associated microbial communities from peat moss isolated from Minnesota, USA - S1T2_Fb - Sphagnum magellanicum MG | ecosystem: Host-associated > Plants > Peat moss > Unclassified...
CAGCAGCGCGGAAAGGCCGATCGCATCGGCATCGACTTCGATCGCCTTCTCGAGAATCTTACTCATCGGAACCTGTTTGCCGAGATCGAAAACGGTGTAGCCGTTGTTCGAAAGGATCGTGTTGACCAAATTCTTGCCGATGTCGTGGACGTCGCCGAACACGGTGGCGAGCACGACCTTGCCCTTCGTCACGCCCTCCTTCTTCTCGAGGAATTGCTCGAGATGCGCGACGGCCTTTTTCATCACTTCCGCCGATTGCAACACGAACGGCAAGATCAGTTCGCCCGCGCCGAACTTGTCGCCGACGTCCTTCATCGCGGGCAGCAAGACGTTGTTGAGCACGTCGACCGGATCGCGCGTGGCGAGCGCTTCATCGACCTTCGCTTCGATGCCGTCCTTGCGCCGGCGCAAAATCGCATTGTGGATGCGCGTCTCGACCGGCAGGCCGGAGTCGTCGTCCGCCGCCGCCGCGGCTCCGGTCTTCGCCGGTCCCGCGCTCTCGAAATGTTCGATCAAGCGCTGCAGCGCGTCCGGCCGGCGGTCGAGCACGAGGTCGTCGCAGAGGTCGCGTTCGACGGAGTCGAGCTCCGCGTAGGGCGTGATTTCCTTGGCGTGCACGAGCGCCATGTCGAGCCCGGCATTGACGCAGTGATGCAACATCACGGAGTTGAGCGCGGCGCGCGCCGGCGGTTTGAGACCGAACGACACGTTGGAGACGCCGAGCGACGTCAGCACGTCCGGAAAGCGATCCTTGATCAGCCTTATCCCCTCGATCGTCTCGACGGCCGAATGGACGAATTCGGCGTCACCCGTGGCGAGCGTGAACGTGAGCGCATCGAAGATCAAGGCTCCGGGCGGGATACCGTACTCGTTGCAGACGATCTCGAAAATGCGCTCCGCGACTTCGAGCTTGCGCTCCGCGGTCTTCGCCATGCCGGTTTCGTCGATCGTGAGCGCTACGACCGCCGCGCCGCTTTCGCGCACGAGGGGCAAGATCGCGTCGACTTTCGTGCGGCCGTTTTCGAGATGGACCGAATTGACCACGGCGCGGCCCGCGTAGATCTTCAGCGCCGCTTCGATCACTTTGGTTTCGGTCGAATCGATCATCAGAGGCGTTTCGACCGACTGCGCGAGCCGCTTGACGATGGTCGCCATCTGCACGTCTTCGTCGGTTCGTTCGGTGAGCGCCGTGCAAATGTCGAGGATGTGGGCGCCGCCTTCGACCTGTTCGCGCGCGACGAGCGTGATCTCGTCGTACTCGTCCGCGAGCAGGAGCCGCTTGATCTTGCGCGAGCCCTGCGCGTTGATCCGTTCGCCGACCAAGAGCGGGCTGCCGTCCTGTTTGAGCGCGGTCGCGGTCATCGAAGACGCGGCGAATTGCAACGGTTTCGGTTCCGGCCGGCGGCTGCGTTTGCCGGCTACGGCGGACACGAACGCGGCGATGTGATCGGGCGTCGTGCCGCAACAGCCGCCGATCGCGTTGACGCCGAAGTCGTGCACGAAACTCGCGAGTTCCCGTGCCATCTCAGCGGGCCGTTCCGGATAGATCGTTTCGCCTTTGGGACCCATGAGCGGCAACCCGGCGTTGGGAATCACCGCGACGAAACAGCGCGAGTTGTCGACGAGATACCGTACCGCATCGCGCATGTGCGTGGGCCCGGTCGAACAGTTGAGCCCGATCACGTCGATTGCCAGCGCATCGAGGGTCGCCGTCACGGCGCGGATGTCGGTGCCCAGAAGCATCCGTCCGGTCACGTCGAGCGTCGCCTGCGCCTGAATCGGCACGCGGCGAGCGCCCTTGGCGAATTCGCGGGTGATCCCGGCGATCGCGGCCTTCATCTCCAAGAGATCTTGGCTCGTCTCGATCAGCAACAGATCGACGCCGCCCGCGATCAGATGCCGGGCCTGTTCGCCGTAGAGATCGGCGAGTTCGTCAAAGGTGATCTTCGAGAGCGTCGGGTCGGACGAGGAGATCAGCATCCCGGTCGGCCCGAGCGAACCGGCGACGAAGCGCGGTTTTTCCGGCGTCGCGAACGCGTCGCAAGCCGCTCGGGCGATCGCTGCGGCGTTGAAATTGATCTCTTCGGTTTTCGCGCCGAGGTCGTACTCATCGAGCTTGAGGCGGCTTGCGGTGAACGAATCCGTTTCCACGACGTCGGCGCCGGCTGCGAGATAGCCGTCGTGCACGCGCCGGATCAAGTCGGGCCGGGACAGCACGAGGGCTTCGTTGCAGCCGTGATAACGGGCGCCCCCGAAATCGGCGTCGGTTAGGCCGAGCTCCATGAGCTCGGTGCCCATCGCGCCGTCGAAAACGAGAACGCGGTCGGAAAGGGCGGCGAGGTAGGGATCCATCCTCTCCCCTATCCCGCCGTCACGGCGAAACCCCCCGCAGAAGTTGTCCATGACCGTATTTTCGAGGTATCGTGGACAAATGCCCACCGTGGCGCTCGATTTACTCGCATTGACCGTCGTCCAGGAGGCCGAGCGGCTCCTGAGCTTGCCCCCGCCCGGGCTCGCATCCCGCGCGCTTTTCTTCGACGAGGTCACCCGGTCGTGCGCCCTCGCCGGCTCGCGCTTTTCGAACCCCGAGGTTCGCGCGCTGCTCGAAGGCGATAGCGTGAGCCCGGGCCGCTCGCTCGGCGAGCATGAATTGGTCGCCGACTACGGCGAGGCGGCCCGCGTCGTGAGCCGCACCGCCGTTCCGCGGCGACGGGCGTTGCTCGCAATCGACGAGATCGCCGGCCTGCACGCGCTCGCGGTGCGGCGCGCGACCGGCGCGCGCCCCGGCCGTTGGCGCGAGCGTACGCTCCGGGCGTTCCCGAGCGGCATGGTCCCGCCGCCGGCCTGGCTGATCCCCCGCGAAATGGCGACCTTCGTCGAGCGGTTCGGTAGCGGCCCGCGCGACGACGCGAACCGCCTCGTGTGGATCGCCGACGCGCACGCCCGCCTGCGCCGGCTTCAAGCATTCGATACGGCGAACGGGCGCACGACTCGGCTCGTCACGAATCTGCTCCTGCGCCGGATCGGCCTACCGCCCTTTATCGTTCGCCGCCGCGACGCGCTGCGCTATACGGCGGCGCTACGCCATGCCGAGTCGAACGAACCGGGGCCACTGGCGCTCGTCATCGGGCGAAGCCTCAGGGACACGCTCACGGCGCTCCTCGCCGCCGGCGGTGAGGGCGAATCGGCTGCGGAACCGGGGGCCGGGGCGCTTCGGCCGCTTACCTCGTTTGCCAAGGGCGCCGCCCGCGCCGCGCTCTACAAAGCGGCCCAACGCGACCGGCTGCAGACGGTGCGCCGCGGCGACACGCTCCTGACGACGCAGGAGTGGATCGAAGCATATCGAGCCGAGCGATACCGGCGTCCCGCTGCCCCATAAACTCGCTTCGGCCAAATTCCGATAGCTAGTGAAGGATGAGCGGTTGCAAGAGCGAGACTCCGGACGCATCGGCCGCCGGGCCGGCCCTGCTACCCGCGCTGACGGCTCGCGCCGCCGACGAACCCGCGCACACGCTCTTCGATGCCTTCGCCGGTATCGCCGCCGACCTGTGCAACGTGCCGATCGGCATCGTTAGCCTCGCGGACGACGCCGGGAAATGGCGGGAAGCGTTCGTCGTCTGCGACGAGCCGAACCGGACCCGCGCGGCGGATGCCGCGTTTCACAACGCGACCCTCACGGCGAACCACACCGTTTGCGACGTTGAAGACGGCTACGCCGGCGTAGCGCTCGTCGACGCCGCGGGCCGCCGGCTCGGAACGCTCGGCGTGCTCGCGGCGGCGGAGCGGTCGTACTCGCCGGCGGAGCGCGGCGTGCTCGAAGCGTTGGCAACGTCGCTCGTCCGCTCGATCGCATCGCGCGAATCGCGCGACGCGCAAGGCGGTCCCATCGACTTGATCCGTAGCGCCCTCGCGCTCGTGGCCGACCCGATTGCGATCTTCCGTCGCGGGGAGCCGGGCACGATGCCCACGTTCGTTTACATCAACCGGGCATTCACGGAGATGTTCGGCTACGAGCCGGCCGATGTCATCGGCAAATTTCCGGCAATCGTCACCGGCCCCGACACGGGGACGAGCGCCCGCGAGACGATCTTGAAGGCCAGCGGCACTGCGCCGATCGACTATGGAACGCTCGCACTCTACGCATCGAGCGGAAAACGCATGCTCGTGGAAATGGTGACGCACTCGCTCGACGATCGAAACCGGATCGTGAGCTATCGCGACGTCACCCGGGAACGCGCGGCGCAAAGCGCGCTCTCCGATACGAACTTGCGGCTCCTCTCGCTCGTCTCCGCCAATAGCGACGCGATCCTGACGTTCGCTCGCGATGGCACCTGCGTCGATGTGAATCCGGCAACCGAACTCGTCACCGGTTACACGCGAACCGAACTCTTGGGCGAGGGATTCCGGGTGACCGCGCAAGCCGGTGCGTTTCCGAACGGCGATACGTTCCCCGAGGCACTCGTTCACGGCGGCTCGCTCGAGTTCGAAGCGACGTGGCGGCATCGCGACGGTCGCGAGATAACGGTCGAGTGCAAGGCGATTGCGATCAACGTCGGCAAATTGACGGATGGCGCGTATCTATTCGCCAAAGACGGAACCGAGCGCCGGGGTCTTGCGCTCCTGACACGCAAACGGGCGGAGCGCGAAACGGCCCTCTGCGCGATCTCGGCTTTGACCGATAGCATCGACCTCGACCAAATCGGCGCCGCCCTCGAACTGGTCCTTCGTTCGCTCGATCTACAGTACGGGTTCGTGTCGGAACTCATCGACGGCCGGCCGCGGATCGCCTACGCGATCGGCGAACCGATCGACGACGTCGGGAGCGGCTCTTTTTCGGCACCGCTCTCGTTCGGCGACCACGTCTTCGGAGAGATCGGCTTCGCCTGGCGGTCCGCGCGAACGTTCGATGCGGCCGATCGCGACTTCATCGAACTCGTCACCGCGATCGTGTCCTCGGCGCTCAGCCGCCGATCGCAGAATCGCCGCTTAAATCGTTTGGCATACTACGACATTCTGAGCGAGTTGCCGAATCGAGCTCACTTCCGGCGACGTCTGCTTACGGAAACGGCGCGCTCCGCAAATATTTTCGCCTTGCACTTCATCGATTTCGACGGATTCAAGAGTCTCAACGACCGCGCCGGTCACGTGGCGGGCGATCTCGCCCTCGCCGAAGCCGGCCGGCGCCTCGAACAGATTTGCCGGGATAAGGACGATCTGCCCGCGCGCCTTGGCGGCGACGAGTTCGTCGTGATCCAGGTCAAACGCCCGGATCGGGCAGCGGCGCTGGCCTTCGGCGAGCGCATCGTCGCAGGACTCTCCAAACCGTACCGCCTGGGAGGCAAAACGTTCGAACTGAAGGCGAGTCTCGGCGTGGCGCTCTTTCCCACTGACGGGGCGGATGCCGAGTCGCTCGTTGCAAGCGCGGACGCCGCCCTCTATCGTGCGAAGACGAGCGGAAAGCACCGCGTCGAAGTAGCGTCGCCCGCGAACGGCGCTTTGCTTTGATCCCCGAAGACAACGATTACGCGACGCTTGCGGCCCTCGCGGCGCTCGTCTGCGACACCCCGGTCGCAGCGGTCAGCCTCGCGCGTTCGCGGCAATGGCTCGAGCTCCGCGACGCCGGAGCCGGCGGCGCCGCCGCAGGCACGTTTCTGCGCGACCCCGAGCTTTGGAACGCGACGATGGAATCGGCCGGCGTGTTCGAAATTCCGGACCTGCTACGCGACGAGCGCTATCGCGAGAATCCGTTCGTCCGCGACGAACCGCGCTTTCGCTTTTACGCCGGAATCGCACTGGTCGATGCGACCGGCCAGCGAATCGGAACGCTCGGGGCTCTCGATCGACAAGCGCGACGTTTGACCGAGCGACGCCGCCGCGCCCTCGGAGTCGTCGGCGCGGCGCTCATGAAGTCGCTCGGCGCGCACGGACCTCCGCCCGCGGACGACCTCGAACACGTCGGGATGCTCGGCTACGCGCTCGAACTCGTCGCCGATCCGATCGCGATCTGCCGCCCCGAGCCCGGCGGCGCACCGCCGACGTTCGTCTGGGTAAACGCGGCCTTCGTCGACCTCTTCGGTTACACCGCGGACGAGATCGTCGGCCGAAATTGGCGGCTGCTGTGCGGGCCCAGTTCGGACCTGACGGTGCTGCGCGATATGGGCCGTCGCAGCGGTGCCGGTGAGCCCGTCTCGGGGACGGTCACCGCTTACTCCGCCTCGGGAGAACGCCGCGTCGTTGCGATCAGCGATCGCCCGTTGAACGTCACGCATCGCATTCTGAGCTTTCGTGACTTGACCCGCGAGGACGCCGCTGCGGCGGCGCTCGGCGATACGCACGACCGCCTGCGGTCGCTCGTCGACGCGAATACCGACGCGATCTTCACGCTCGATCGGGCCGGCCGCTGCATCGATGCGAACGCCGCCGCGCGAACGCTCGTGGACTATCCGCGCGCGGACTTGCTCGGTGAGGGCCTCTGGACCGTTGCGGGCGGCGCCGTCTTTCCGAGCGACGATCGCTTTCCCGAAACCCTCGACGAAGGCCGGGCGTTTACGTTCCCCGCATCCTATCGGCGCCGAGACGGCCGGCTCCTGACCGTCGAATGCACGGCCGTGCCGATGGTCGTTCGAAGTCGAACCGAAGGCGCGTACGTGCTCGCGACCGACGTCACCGAGCGCCGGCGCCTCACCGAACTTTTGGAACGTCAAGCCGCGCGGACTTCGGATTTGTGTCGCGTAGCCGCGGCCGCCGAAGGCGACGATTCCGAACGCATCGATGCGGCCTTGCGCGTGGTCTTGGAGCGGTTCGACATGCAAACCGGTTACGTCGGCGAGATTCGCGGGACGACGCTGCTCGTGACGAACCGGGTGGGCGAACGGATTCTCGAGCCGAGCGCCGTCGTCGAGCTCGCGCGCACGAACGTCGGGCTCATGCTCAAGGCCAAAGACGTCCTGGCAATTGACGATTTGTCCGCGCCGGCGCATCGCGAGCGCCTTCAGTACGAAGGTTGGCACGGCTACATCTGCGCCCCGCTCCACGTCGCAGGCCGTTTGTACGGTGCCGTTGGATTTTTTTCACGGACGGTCAAAGCGTTCGACGACGCCGACCGCGATTTCATACGCCTGGTGGCGTCCTTGATCTCCGCGGCGCTCGCGCGGCGGATCCAGGAAGCCGAACTCGACCGGCTCGCGTACGTCGATGGTTTGACCGAGCTTCCCAATCGCGCCCATTTCATGCGGCTCATGGCGGAATACATCGCCGCCGGCGTTCCGTTCGCGCTTCACTTCATCGACCTCAACGACTTCAAAGTTCTCAACGATCGCGCGGGCCACGCAACGGGCGACCTCGCGCTGGCCGAAGTCGGCCGGCGACTCGCCGGTCTCTGCGGCGAAAACGAACGCCCGGCGCGTTTAGGCGGTGACGAGTTCGTCGTCGTTCAGCGGGGCGACCCCGGCACCCTGGGCGCGGCGGCCTTCGCCCAGCGGATCGTCGAAGCGCTCAGCCTGCCATACCTCTTGCAGGCGCGTTCCTACGACCTCGGCGCCTGCGTCGGCGTCGCATTCTTCCCGCGCGACGGAACGAAAGCCGAGTCGCTCATGCGCGCGGCCGATGCCGCGCTCTACCGCGCCAAGGCTGCGGGAACGAACGGTGTGGACACGACGGGCGAATCAGACGGCGCAGCCGCCGCGCAAGGCGCGCTGCGGCGCTAGGCGAACGTGGCCGCGGTGGCCACGATTCTCGAAACGCGCGACCTTTCCAAATCCTTCGCGGGGTACCGGGCGATCGACCGCGTTTCGATCGCGATCGAGGCGGGCGCCATCCATGCGATCATCGGGCCCAACGGCGCGGGCAAGACGACGTTCTTCAATTTGCTCTCCGGATTCGTGGCCCCGAGTTCCGGCACGATCGCGCTCGCCGGCCGGGACATCACGGGCCTCGCGCCGCACCGCATCGCCCGGCTCGGCATCGTGCGCAGCTTTCAAATCAATAGCATTTTCCCGCACCTCAGCGTCCTCGACAACGTCAAAGTGTCGCTCGAAGCCAAGACGGAACTTCCGGGACGGTTCTGGCTCGGCGGCGGCGCGACGGCGCGACTCGATGCGCGCGCTCGCGAACTGCTCGTGGACGTGGGTCTCGACGGCGAACGCGACCTGCTCGCCGCGCAGCTGTCGTACGGGCGCAAACGTGCGCTGGAACTGGCAATTTCGCTCGCTCAAGAACCCGCCGTCTTGCTGCTCGACGAGCCGACGGCGGGGATGGGCGTCGAAGACGTCGGCCGGATCGCGGCGCTCATCGGCCGCGTTCGGACGAATCGCACGATTGTGCTCGTCGAGCATAATCTCAGCGTCGTCGCCGATCTTTCGGACCGCATAACGGTCTTGCAGCGCGGTCAAGTGCTCGTCGAAGGCACGTATGCCGCGGTTCGCGCCGACGCGCGCGTCATCGACGCGTATCTCGGCGGAGGCGCGGGCGCCCATGCTTGAGACGCGCGATCTCAACGCCTGGTACGACGAAAGCCACGTTTTGCGCGGCGTCGATTTGCGGGTCGAACGGGGCGAGGTCGTCACCTTGGTCGGCCGAAACGGCGCCGGCAAGACGACCACGCTCAAATCGATCATGGGCATCGTGCGCAAACGCAGCGGCAGCGTGCTCTTCGAAGGCCAGGAAATCTTACCGAAGACGTCCGATCGCATCGCGCGCGCGGGCATCGGCTTCGTGCCCGAGGAGCGCGGGATCTATGCGACGCTCACGGTAACCGAAAATCTGACGCTCGTGCCCATCGTTGGCGATGCGGCTTGGCCGCTCGAGCGGATTTACGAACTCTTTCCGATCTTGAAGGTTCGCGGGCGGGCGATGGGCACGACGCTCTCGGGCGGCGAGCAGCAAATGCTCGCGATCGCGCGCGTGCTCCGCAGCGGCGCGCGGCTGATCTTGCTCGACGAGCCGACGGAGGGGCTCGCGCCGGTCATCGTCGATGCGATCGGCGACCTCTTGCTCGAAATCAAGCGTTCCGGCGTGACGGTGCTGCTCGTCGAGCAGAATTTGCGTTTTGCGACGCGCGTCGCGGACCGGCACTACCTGATGGTTCACGGCGTGATCGTCGACTCGCTCAGTAACGCCGATGCGATCGCGCGCGAGGCAGACATGCTCGCGCACCTCGGCGTATAAAGGGGGAACCTCATATGGAACCGCTCGACCTTCGTGTCGGCCCGCCCCGCAAACCTCGCGCCGAGCTTGCCGGCATCGTTTTCTTGCCCCGTTCGATCGATAAGGTTCGCGCGACCCTGCCCGGCGGACACTTGGGCGACTATGCGATCCCGGGCATCACCGCGATGATGCTCGAGACCTTCGACGTGCCGCTCGCCGACTTTACCGAAACCGTCCGGCTTGCGGTGAGCGATGACGACGTAGCCGCCTTCTTTACGGCTCGCGCGACGCCGCCCGTCATCGAAAGGTGGAACGCGAAGGTGAGCGCGCGAGAGCCGGCAGGCGGCGACCGCGCGGTCGCCCTCGAGCGTTACCCGTGGCTTTCCGAACGGCCCGACCTTACGACCGTGGTCGACGTGCTCGCGGAAGACGACCGCCGCTCTTTCCCTCAACAACCGTAGTATCGCACGGCGCCCTCCGAGATGCCCTAGCGCTACGGGGTTCGATCCTCTTACGGATTCGAAACGATCAGACGGTCCGGAGCGTCTTCGTCCTCCACCAATCTCGGGCCGCGTTCGAAGGCGAGGTGGAGCAATTCGCCCACGATGCCGCGCCGGGCAACGAGGATGACGACGGCGAAAATGAGTCCCATCACGAGATTGGTCTTGTCGCCGATCGCCGTCTTCGAGACGAAAAAATCGAGCGACTGATAGAGCGCCGCGCCGACGATGGGACCGTAGATCGTGCCGATCCCGCCAAGAATCGTCATGATGACGATCGCGCCCGAGGTATGCCAATCGACCGCCTCCGTTCCCGCAAAACGATTGCCCACGGCATACAGGACGCCCGCAAGACCTGCGAGCGTGCCGGACATGACGAAGGCGGCGAGTTTGAAGCGGTCGGTGTCGTAACCGATGCTCTTGGCCCGCACCTCGTTCTCGCGCATCGCGGCGAGCACGGCCCCGAAGGGCGAGGTGACGACGCGAATTGCAAAGGCCGTGCCGAGCACGAGTGCGGCGAGCGCGACGTAGTAGAACGCGAAATCGTTCGCGAGCGGCAACCCGAAGAACGTGCCGCGCGTTGAAATCGGCAAACCGTTTTCGCCGCCGGTCACGTCGCTCATCTGGAAGACGACGAAGAATTGGATCTCCCCGATCGCAAGCGTGATCATCGAAAAGAAGATGCCGCTGCGGCGAACCGCGACGGCCCCGACCGCAAGCGAGAGCACGAGCGCGTAGAGCACGGCCGCGGCCGCGGCGAGCGCGAAGGACGTGACGCCGTTCGCGATCAGGATCGTCGCAACGTAACCGGCGCCTCCGAAGAAGAGCGCGTGTCCGAACGAAAGCAGGCCCGTGAATCCGAGCAGCAGATCGAAAGCGACCGCGACGAGGGCGAAGCAGACGAGGTCGATCGCAAAGACGATATAGACGCCGGGGATCAGCGGCAGCACGAGCCCGAGCGCCAGCAGCACGGCGCCGGCGAGCGCCCCGCGACGGCCGCGAATGAGAGCGAGCGTCACGCGCGACGCTCGGCCGCGCCGAAGAGACCGGCGGGCCGAAAGAGAATCACGAGCACCATCACGATGAAGATCAGCGTGTTGGAGATCGGCGGATAGAGGACGGCGCCGACCGCCGCGATCACCCCGAGCGCGAAGCCCGCGGTGACGGAGCCGAGGATGGAACCGAGGCCGCCGATGACCACGATCGCGAACGTGTTGATGATGATCGAGTCGCCCATCGTCGGAGTTACGTTCGTGTTCGGCGCCGCGAGCACGCCCGCGAACGCCGCGAGCGCCACGCCGAAAGCGAAGGTCCCGCTCACCAAGCGACGGGTGTCGATGCCGAACGCTTGCGTAAGTTCGGGCTTCTCAGTCGCCGCGCGAATGCGCGCGCCGAGCGGCGAGCGTTCGACGACGACGTAGACCGCGGCGCAAGCGACCACGCACACGCCGATCACGAAGAGACGGTACGTCGGATACACGGTGAATCCGAGATTCGTCACCCCGTCGAGTCCCGCGGGCGTAGCGTACGGCGAGCCGAGCGCTCCCGCGAAGAGCTTCATGAGATCTTCGATCACGAGCACCGCGGCGTAGGTGAAGAGCAGATTGTAGAGTGGATCGAGATCGTAGAGCCGTTGCAAGAGCAGCGTCTCGAAGAGGTATCCGAACAAGCCGACCACGAGCGGCGCGACGATCAGGGCCGCATAGAAGGGCAGGTGGAACGATAAGGCACCGTAGTACGCGACGAACGCCCCGAGCATGTACATCGCCCCGTGCGCGAAATTCACGATGCGCAGCATGCCGAAGATGATCGAAAGTCCGAGCGCGAGCAAGGCGTAGAAGCCGCCGTTCACGAGCCCGTTGAAGATCTGAGTGACGAGGTATTCGGCGGAGATGTTCGGCACGCGCCCGCTCTCCGAAGACTACCAGTCCTTCTTACAAAGCGACTGCGCCTCCGGACGGAACGCGCGGCTCGGCGGAATGACCTGCACGAGTTTGAACCACGCGTGCGGTTCTTTGATCTGTTCCTTCGGAAGCACGTCGACGACGTACATCTCGTGGGTCACGCGGTGGTCGCGCGCGCGCCATTCACCGGCGGTGGCGTAGAAATCGTTGAATTGCCGGCCGTCGAGGTACTGCTGAACCTTATCCGCATCGACCGAACCGACGGCCTTGACCGCCTGCAGCCACTGCGTCGTCGCGGAATAGTCCGCAGCTTGAATGTCGGTCGGGCGTAAGCCGCCGCCGACGCGCTTCGTGTATTTATCCGCCCAGGCGCGAGCGGCCTTATTCTGATTCCAGTACCAAGACGTGGTGATGCGCGTGCCGGAGAAGACGTCGGGCAGCGCATCGACGTCGGAGAGGAAGAGCAGACCGACCGCGATCTTCATCTGCTTGTCGAGCCCGAACTGTTTGACTTGCTTCATCGTGTTGACGGTATCGGCACCGGCGTTGAGGACGCCGAGCACCTGCGGCTTCGCGTTCTTGGCGGCCAAGAGGTACGATGAAAAATCGGTGTTCCCGAGCGGAATGAGATCCGCATGAACGAAGCTCGCGCCCTCGGGTTTGAGCGCGGCCGTAAAGTCGGTCAGCATGGCTTTACCGAAGGCGTAGTCCGGCACGATGCCATACCAGGTTTTGCCGTCGGGTTGCCGGGCGATATTGCGCCCGGTCGACGAGGCGAGCGCATACGTATCGTAGGCGTAGTGATACGTATAGCGATCGCAGTTCGCGTTCGTGATCGCCGAGGAGCCGGCACCCGTGACGATCGCGAGCTTGTGCTTTTCGGCGGCCACGCCTTCGACCGCGAGCGCCGTCGCGGAATTCGTCATGTCGAGCGCGAGTTCGGCCCCGTTATCGTAGGCCTCGCGCGCTTTAGCGGCGGCCTCCGGACCGTTGTTGCGATGATCGATCGCGTCGACTTCGAGTTTACGGCCGAGCACGCTGCCCCCGAAATCGTCCACGGCCATCTGCGTGGCTTCGACCGCACCCTTACCTGCAAGGGCCGCGTAGATCCCCGAGAGATCGGTGATGACGGCGATCTTGATCGGGCCGCTATCGGCAGAGGTGCCCGCCGGCAATCCGATTGGTGCGACGAACGTAAATGCGAGCGCCAGAGCGGCAGAAACGCGCAGGTGTTTCACGATGGATCCTACTCTCTATGAAAAGACGACGACTTCGGATTCCCGTGCGCGGACGAGATTCCCGCGCTAACGATAATTCACATCTATCTGCACTCGATTGGAGCGACATGTTCGTAGAGTATCGTGGCCGGTCGCCGCGCGTTGCGACGACGGCCTTTATCGCCCCGACCGCCGTTTTGATCGGCGACGTCTTCGTCGGCGAGGGCGCGTCGATCTGGTTCGGCGTCGTCCTGCGGGCCGACGACGGCGAGATTCGCGTCGGCCCGCATAGCTCGATCGAGGACAACGCGGTCGTCCATGCGAGCACCGGCGGCGCGACGATCGTGGGCAGCGACGTCACGATCGGCCACGGGGCCGTCCTCGACGACTGCACGATCGGAGACGGCGCGCTGATCGGTTCGAATGCCGTCGTGCTCGCCGGAGCGGTCGTCGGCGGAAGCACCGTCATCGGCGCGGGCAGCGTCGTGACGGTCGATGCGCGTATTGCGGAGCGCATCGTCGCCGCCGGGTCGCCCGCGAAGCCGCGCAAAGCGCTCGCGGGGGGCGCCGCTAGTTGGATCGAGCACGGTACGCGCACCTCGCTCGCGCAAGCGCAGGCGTACCGCCGCGACAACATCGGCGACCCGCAGCACCACGAATTCAAATCGGCGACGCGGCGTAAGCTCCGGCCCTCGGCGATAACCTAGCCGCGGCGCCGGCGGCTTACACGCGTGCCGGAGCGGGCTCCACGGACGCGGGCAGATTCGGCCGGGTTCCGTTGCCGCCGCGGCCGCGCCGGTTCTTGCCGCTTTCGCGGATGTTTACGACGAGCACGTAAATGACCGGCACGAGCACGAGGTTGAGGAACGTCGAGAGAATCATGCCGCCGAGCACGGGCGTCCCGAGGGAATGGCGCGACGACGAGCCCGCGCCGCTCGCGAGGACGAGCGGTAAGATGCCGAGGATAAAGGCGAACGACGTCATCAAGATCGGGCGCAGGCGCGTTTCCGCCGCCTGCTTCGCGGCACTGGCCGCGTCGAGACCCTGTTCGCGAAGCTGATTGGCGAACTCGACGATCAGAATCGCGTTCTTGCTCGCAAGCCCGATCAGCATGACGTACCCCACCTGCGCGTAGACGTCGGAGACGACGAAGCCCACCGGCGGAATCGCCGCCGCAATGATGTCGCGCAAGATGACGGCGAGGAGCGCGCCGAGGATCGCGAGCGGCACCGCCATCAGGATCACGAGCGGATCGGTCCAGCTTTCGTACTGCGCCGCGAGAACGAGGAACACGACGAGGATGCCGAGTCCGAAGATCAATACGGACTGGCTGCCCGACTGAATTTCGTCGAGCGAAATACCCGACCATTCGTGACTGATGCCGCCGTGTTCGAATTGCTTGGCGAGCCCGTCCATCGCCGCAATCGCGGTTCCGGAACCTTGGCCCTGCGCGGGTTGGCCCGAGAGTTCGATCGAGCGGAAGAGGTTGTAGTGCGTGATCACCGGGGCCGAGCGCGTTTGCGTGCTCGAGATCAGCGTCGAAAGCGGCATGATCGCGCCGGACGCCGAGCGCACGTAGATCGTCTGTAAGTCGGCAAGCGTGGCCCGGTAGGGGGCGTCCGCCTGCACGTACACCCGATACGAACGATTGAGATAGTCGAAGTCGTTCACGTACAGCGAGCCGAGGTAGACCTGCATCGTGTTGAAGATGTTGGCCAGCGGAACGTTGAGCGATTGCGCTTTGGCCCGATCGACGTCGACCGTGAGTTGCGGATTGTCGTTGCGGAACGACGTGTACACGTTGCTCAGCTTCGGATTGCGGGCCGCGGCTCCGATGAACTGATACGCCACGCCGTTGAGCGCGGCGAGGCCGACGTTGCCGCGATCTTCGAGTTCGTACTGGAAGCCGCCGACGTTACCGACGCCGGAAATCGCCGGCGGGTTGAACGCGAAAATCTGCGCCTGCGGCACTTTCGAAAATTGGGATTGCATCCCACCCGGAAAATACAGTAGCGGAAAAATCGTGTGCAAGAACCCCGGGCGGTCGGCCCAGTCCTTGAGCAGCACGAACATCGTGGCCTTGTTCGGCCCGTTTCCCGAGAACCCGAAGCCGATCACGTCGAACACGCGCACGACTTCGGAATGCCCGCGAATGAGGTCCTCGACGTGATGCGCGACCTTCTCGGTGTAGTCGATCGAGGAGCCTTCGGGCGCTTGGAGCGAGACGATGAAGTAGCCTTGATCCTCGTCGGGCGTAAAGCCGGTCGGCGTCGAGGTGAAGAGCACGCCCGTCATGACGAGCGCGCCGATGAAGAGGACGACGATCACGTACCGGAAACGCAGTAGCCCGCCGAGCGAACCGTGATACCAGCGGCGAAGCCGGTCGATCCCGCCGTTGAACGCAACGAAGAAGCGATTGCGCGGACGGCTCGAGCGGCCGAGTAAGAGCGCCGAGAGGGTGGGCGTCAAGGTCAGGGCGTTGAAGAGCGAGATCGTGATCGAACAGGCGATCGTCAGCGCGAATTGTTTGTAGAGTTGGCCCGTCTCCCCCGGAAAGAACGCGACCGGCACGAAGACCGCGAGCAGCACGAGCGACGTCGCGACCACGGCGCCCGTGATCTCTTGCATAGCCGCCGACGCGCCGGCGAGCGGCGACATCTTCTTCTCCTGAATGAAGCGCGCGATATTTTCGATGACGACGATCGCATCGTCGACCACGAGCCCGGTTGCGAGCGTCAGCCCGAAGAGCGTCAGCGTGTTGATCGAGAACCCGAGCGCCTTCATCAGCGCGAACGTGCCGATGAGCGACACCGGAATCGTGATCGCCGGAATCAGCGTCGTACGCCAATCCTGCAAGAAGAGATAGATGACGAAGACGACGAGCGCGATTGCGATCAGCAACGTCACGATCACTTCTTTGATCGATTCGTTGACGAACGTCGTGGTGTCGAAGGCGACTTCGTAGTACATTCCGGGCGGAAACTTGGTCTTGAGCTCGAGCATCCGCGCCCGCACGGCCTTGGAAACGTCGAGGGCGTTCGCGGTCGGCAACGCCTCCACGCCGAGACCCACGGCCGATTTACCGTTGAGTCGCAAGTCGCTCGTATAGTCTTCCGCGCCGATCTCGGCCCGCCCGACGTCGCGCAGGTAAACGTGCCCGCCGTCGGGCGTGCTCTTTAGAATGATCGAAAGGAACTGATCGGGGGTCGAAAGCCGCCCGAGCGCGCGGACGCTGATCTGATACGGTTGATTGCCCACGGTGGGCGGCGCGCCGATCGAGCCCGCGGCGACCTGCACGTTTTGGTCCTGCAGGGCGCTAACGACGTCCGAGGCCGCGAGCCCGTTATCCGCAAGCTTTTTCGGATCGAGCCAGAGTCGCATCGCGTATTTGCGTTCGCCGAAAATCAAAACGTCGCTCACGCCCTTGATGCGCTTGAGCTCGTTCTTGATGTAAAGGTCGGCATAGTTCGACATGACGAGCGGCGTGAGACTGGCATCGGTCGACGTGATGCCCATGCCGATGACGAAGTCGCCCGCGTTCTTGTTGACCGTGATCCCCTGCGCCGTCACCTCGGCGGGAAGCCGCGCCTGAACGGTCTGAATCGCGTTCTGCACGTCGGTCGCCGCAACGTCGAGGTCGCGCTCGAGATCGAAGGTGCAGGTGATCGTGCTCGTCCCGTTGTTGCTCGACTGCGACGAAATGTAGCGCAGGCCCTGAACGCCATTGATGCCGTTCTCGAGGATGGTCGTGACCGAGTCCTCGACCGCCTCCGCGCTCGCGCCGACGTAGGTGGACGTCACGGTCACGACCGGCGGCGCGACTTTCGGAAACTGCGCGATCGGCAACGTCGGAATCGAAACGAGCCCGGCGAGGAGGATAATAAGCGAGCAGACGGCCGCGAAGATCGGACGCCGCAAGAAGAATTCGATCACCAAGCAACCCTTTTGCGAAGAGGCGGGACAACCTTAGGACGTGACGGTGCGGGCAATTGTGTCAGACGAGCGCCCCGATGCGACCGACCGGGGTGCCCGCGACGTTGCAGACCGCCGGCGTCGCGAATTCGGCGAGCGCCGCCGCTTCGCCCGGGTCGAAGGCGCCCAAGTTCGCCAGCAGCGCGACCGCGCTCGGCGCCGCCGCGCGCAGGGCGCCGTCGGCAACCTTGAGGACTGCCCCGAGGCCCTCGCGCACGAGCGCGCTCCCATGAACGCCCTCGGCCCCGGCCTTTCCGACGATCCGGCCCCGGGTCGTTTCGATCAGGGCCGAATCGAAGCGGCGCGTGCCCGCGACGTACCAGGGTTCCGCCTGCATGGCCGAGCGAACGCGCTCGAGCGCTTCGGCATCCGCCTCGTCGACCGCGTCGAGCGTGGCGAAGCGGGCAAAGGCGCGAGCCGAGCGGCGCAGCGAGGTCGCGTAGACGGGAATGCCGCAGCCGTCGATTCCCAGCGGCAGCTTTTCGGCGTCCTCGTCCGCGAGGCGTGCGCAAAGTTCCAGAATGAGCCGCTGCGCCGGGTGGCCGGGCTCGAGGTAGGAGTCGAGCTCGAACCCGAGGCGCACGCACATCGCGAGGATGCCCGCGTGTTTTCCCGAGCAGTTGTTGTGGAGCGGGGACGGCGCCTCGCCGGCCGCCGCGAGCGCCGCCGCCGCCGGTGCGTACGACGGTGCATGGCTGCCGCAGCGTAAGTCCGACGGTCCGAGTCCGATCTTCGCGAGGATGCGGCGAACGGCGTTGACGTGTCCGGGCTCGCCGCCGTGCGAGGCCGCGATGACCGCGACCTCCTCGTCGTCGAACCCGTAGCGGGCGGCGGCGCCCGACGCTACGACCGCGGCCGCGATGAACGGTTTGGCGGCAGAGCGCAGGTAGACCGGACGGTCGATGTCGCCCGAACTCCAGATAACTGCACCGCGCGAATCGGCGACGCAGGCGGCGACCTCGTGAGCCGACTCGACGAGTTCGCCGCGCGTCACCCGGACGATCATCGCGGCGGCGGTCCCTCGACGACTTGCACGAAGCCGTTCGGGCGCACGTACTTCGCAAACGCCGCCCGAACGCTATACGGCGTCAGGTTGGCATAGATCTCGGCGCCGCGATGGCCCTCATCGAGCGGCAGGTCGGCATTGGAGAGACCGATGAGTCCGCTTGCGACCGCGTCTTCGCTCGATTCGGCGAGCGGCAACTGCCGTAAGAGGATCGCTTTGGCTTGCCGCAATTCGGCCGGCGTCACATCGACGCTGCGCATGGCCGAGAGGTCGCGAGCGATCAGCCGCCGCGCACTCGAGACGTTCGGAGGATCGCTGCCGAACGAGACGGTGTACGTCGAACGCGTCTTACCCGCGCTGAGTTCGTTGCTCACGCTGTACACGAGTCCGGCCACTTGCCGCAAGTCGTGATAGAGCCGCGAGGCGTAGAAACCGCCGCCAAGCACGTGATCGCCGAGTTCGAACGCGTAATAGTCCGGATCGCCCCGCGTGAGCGTTACCGTCTCGGCCAGAATGGTCGAATCGGCGACGCGGCTGCGATCGGGCACCACGGTCGACGACGGTTTATTCTGCGGAATCGGCGGCAGTTCGATCTTCGGTCTCGGGCCGCTCGCGCTCCAGTCGCCGAAATACTTTGCGATCGTCGTTCGTGCTTGATCCGCAGTCACGTTGCCGATGACGACGATCGTCGTCATGTCGGGCCGAAACACGGCCGTGCGATAGGCCTGCACGTCGTCGAGCGACAGACGGGAAAGCGTTTCCGGCGTCGGTTCGCGCAGGGCCGGATCGTTCGGCGGGAGCAGCGCGGAGCGCAACGCGTGCTGCACGAAATACGCCGGGCTTCCCCGCTCGCCCGCAACCGCTTCGGCATCCTGTTTGCGCACGATTTCGAAGTCCGCGTTCGCAAGCGACGGATGCAACTCGTCGTCGGCGAGCAGTTGCACGCCCCGCTCGAAATTCGCCTCGAGCACGTGGAGCGAAAAGTCGCTTCCGGCCGACACGGTGGCGCCGATGTCGTCGAGCGCTTTTTGGAATTCGATCCGGTCGAGCGTTTGCGTTCCGAAGGGAAGCAAATCTTCGAGAACGTTCCCGGCGCCGTCTTTCCCTTCCGGAGTCTGGATATTGTCGTTATGGCGGATGGAACCGACGACGGTCACCGTGTCGCTCGCACTCTGCGGTACGACGATGAGCCGCAAGCCGTTCGGCAGCGTCGTGTCGGACGGCGCGAGCGTCGAATCCGGAACGGTGATCTGCGCGAGTTTAGCCGCAGCCCACGACGGCAAAGCGATCGCTTTGGTCGGCGCCGACGTCAGCGTTTCGCCCCCGCCGTATCCCTTTGAGGGAACGGCTTTCCCCGAGGGGCGCGGCTCGAGAATTGCCGTGACCGACGCGTTCGCATCGAGCACTTTTCGCGCGACCCGGTTGACGTCGTCGAGCGTGACGTTACGGATTGCGGCAATGTCGTCGTCGGGCGACGAGCGGCCCTCATCGGCAACCGCGTCCGACCACGCCGCGGCCAGATCCGGAATCGAATTTCGGCCGAACTCGTTTCCGGCGATCTCCGAGCGTTTCGCCGCCTCGACGAGCTCGCCCGGGACGCCGTTTGCGGCCGCGCCGGCGAGGTGCCCGTCGATCGTTTTCTCGAGCGCTCGCGCATCGCTGCCCGCGGGCAAAACGCCGTAGGCCTCGGCTTCGCTCGCCTTGGGAAACTCGCTGACGAGTTGGAAGCCCGTCTGCAGCGCCTTGCCCTGCGGCCCGAGGGCGTAGATCTCGCCGCGTTCGCTGCCCAGGACGTCGGCGAGTATGCGGCCCGCCGCATAATCCGGATCGTCGAAGCCGGGAAAGCGGAAGCCTTGAAAAAACACGACGTACGGCAAATCGCTCGGAAGCGTGAACGTTTCGCTTGCGACGGGTTGCAGATTTACGGCGGGCCGTGCCGGTAGTGTCCGCGACGGAATGGATGCGTAGAGCCGTCGCACGGTCGCGAGGGTCGCGGCCGGATCGACGTCGCCCGCGATGACGAGCACGGCATTATTGGGCGCGTACCACGTGTGCGCGAACTGGGCGAGCGTCGCACCCGTCGTCCGGTCGAACGATTCGCGCGTGCCGAGCGGATCGTGCGCGTACGGCGTACCCTTGAAGAGGTCGGCGCTGAGCCGCGTGAACGCGAGATAGTTCGGACTCGAGAGATCGCTTGCGACCTCTTGTTCGATCGCGCCGCGTTCGCTGTTCCATTGCGAATCCGCGTCGTCGATGCCGCGCATACAGTCGGAATCGATATGCAGCGCGATCTCGAGGTCGCCTGCGGGAACGGTCTCGTAAAATTGGGTGACGTCCTGCTGCGTGTCGGCATCGCCGTCGCCGCCGAGGTCCGCGAAGATGGCGGCGGTCTGGTCGCCGCTGACCCCGGAACAGCCGCGAAACGCCATGTGCTCCTGCGCGTGCGCCGTCCCCGGAAAATCGGCAGTGGTTTCGTTGCCGCCGACGAGGTAATTTTCGTAGACGCTGACGACCGGCGCAAGCGGATCCCGCACGATGATGACGCGCAGCCCGTTACCGAGCGTCTCGCGCGTGACCGCCGCATTCGCATCCGTAGCGACCGGCGTCGCGACGACCGGCGTGGCGGACGACGCTGCCGCAGGCGAACCGGGGGCTGGGGAGGATTGCGGGGTTGCCGGAATGGGGCTTACCGCTGGCGGTGCGAGCGCCGGCCGTGCGCTCGGTGTGGCGGGGACCGCGGCGCCCGGCGTGGCGAGGACCGCGGCGCCCGGTGAGGGGGGAACGGCAGCGCCCGGTGTGGCGGGAACAGCAGCGCCCGTTGCGGCGGGAACCGCAGCCGCAGTCCGTCCGGAGGCCGGCGAGGGTTGCGAGGATGCCGGTACGGGGCTTGCGGCAAGCGGTGCGCTCGATGGCACGGCGGCGGGCGGCAACGCTGCGGGTTCCGGAGAGCAGCCCAGCAGGAGGGCGAGGACGCTCGCGGCGGCGAGCGCGCGGTTTAGGGATGGCAATCGAAACTCCGAAGGCACGGGGGCGACCCGCGTGACTTCTTACGTCAAACGGGTCCGGCCTTCGGATTTGCCAGGCTAAACGAGCGCGGCTTCGACGATCTGCGCTTCCTGCTCCGCGAAAACGGGATTGGAGAGGTAGCGTTCGCCCGTGTCGCAACCGATCGTGACGATGATCTTGCCGGCCATCTCCGGACGCGCCGCAAGCTGCAGCGCTCCCCAAATGTTCGCCCCGGCGGAGATCCCGACCAGCATCCCCTCTTCGCGCGCGGCGCGCCGTGCGGTCGCGATCGCGTCTTCATTGGTTACGCGGATCACTTCGTCGTAGACCTTGACGTCGAGGACGGCCGGTATGAAACCCGTGCCGGTCCCTTGAATCTTGTGAGGCCCCGGCTGACCGCCCGAAAGCACGGGCGAAGCGTCGGGTTCGCCCGCGACGATCCGCACGCCGGGTTTGCGCGACTTGAGGACGTCGCCGACGCCCGTAATCGTGCCCCCGGTTCCGACCATGGCGAAGAACACGTCGACGGTGCCGTCGGTGTCGCGCCAGATCTCTTCGGCGGTCGTGCGCCGGTGGATCTCGGGATTCGCCGGATTTTCGAATTGCTGCGGCATGAAGTACTTCGCGGGGTTCGAGTCCCGGATTTCCTTCGCTTTGGCGATGGCGCCGGACATGCCATTTGCCCCGGGCGTCAGTACGATCTGGGCGCCGTAGGCCTTGAGCAGGTTCCGGCGTTCGATCGTCATCGTATCGGGCATCGTGAGGATGATCGGGTAGCCCTTGGCCGCCGCGACGAACGCGAGCGCGATGCCCGTGTTGCCGCTGGTCGGTTCGACGATGATCGTGTCGGGGCGCAGCCGCCCGTCGCGTTCGGCGGCCTCGATCATCGCGACCCCGATGCGGTCCTTGACGGACCCGGCGGGATTGGCGGATTCCATCTTCACGAGGACGGTGCCCGGCAGCCCCTTATTGAGGCGCGGAATCTTCACGAGCGGCGTGTTACCGAATGTGTCGGCGAGGTTATCGTAAATGCGAGCCATACGACTCCGTAACCGCGAGCAGCGGGCAAGGGGTGCAGTCCGGAGCCCCGAACGTGCGTTCTCTCCTCGATGTTTTCACTGTATGAGAAGACGCTCTACGTTGCCGACCTCGATCTCTGGATCGACTCGATGCGGCCACGCTCGCGTTGCTACGTGTCACACGGACATGCCGACCATGCGCGGGCGCACGACGTGGTCGTCACCTCGACGAACAACGCGCGCGTCTGCCGGTTGCGCTTGGGCCGCCGCCGCACGGCGCAAGCGGGCCTCTTCGGCGAACCCGAGCGGCCGGAGATCGAATACGAGACACACGACTACAACGTGCCATGGCGCGTCGGCTCGCACGAGCTGACCCTCTTTTCGGCGGGGCACGTTCTCGGAAGCGCGCAACTGCTCATCGAGGGCGAACGGGGGCGCTTCGTCTATACGGGTGACTTCAAACTCGAACGGTCGTATACGGCGGAGCCTCCCGAAGTCAAGCGCTGCGACACCTTGCTCATGGAGTGCACCTACGGCCGGCCGCAGTACGTCTTCCCCCCGCGAGCCGAAGTGGCGGCCGCGATGGTGGCGTGGGCGCGCCGGGCACTCGAGGACGGCGCCGTACCGATCTTCTTCGCCTATTCGCTCGGCAAGGCGCAGGAGGCGATGGCGATCCTCGGGCACGGCGGGATACCGCTTGCGGTCCACGGCGCGATTGCCTCGATGGCGACCGTTTATGAGGAAGCGGGCGTGGCGCTACCGGCTTACGAGCGCTACGACGCGAAAACGTTCGACGGTCTGCGCGCCCTGCTCTGGCCGCCGTCGGGGAGAGCGCTGCCGGCCGCCGTGCGCGGCAAGACCGTGCGCACCGCGTCGCTGACGGGTTGGGTCGTTGGTAAAGGAACGAACTTTTACCGCGGCACCGACGCCGGCTTCCCGCTTTCCGACCACGCCGACTTTCCGTCGCTGCTGCGCTACATCGAACTCGCGCAACCGAAGAAAGTGCTGCTCAATCACGGCTGGCGCGATTTCACGCACCGCTTACGCAAACTCGGAGTGGACGCGGAGTATTTGGAAGCGAACGTGCAGCTGGCGCTGTTTTGAGCGAGCAATGACGTCACGGGAATCGCCGGTCGATCGGATGAACGCCGCAACGTCGCACTCGACCGCCACACGTCCCATTCTCAATTAACAATTAGGCCTTATGCGGAAATGCGATCGTAGGAACCCGCCTGGTTTCAGAATAATCGTATGAGAAGTCGAGCCGGTCATTAACCTGGCAGCGACGTGCGCCCGTTCCGATCTCCGAGTCCGCCGCTGTTTGCAACGGCGCCGTCCGGCGTTGCCGGCGTTTCTGCCCGGTGCATCCAGACCACGTGTAGGAGGAACCAGACATTCGTCTACTTCACGGAACCTCGCTCGTCGCGAGCGGGGTCACGCTGGCGTTCCTGACGGGCTGCACGGGCGGCAATATCGCGGGTCCGACAATCGGCGGCGCGGCCCAGCCGGCTGCGATACGAACCGAAACCTCGTTCGGGCCCTCAGCGCTACGTCGTTTCTTGTTGCCCGGTATGCCCACGCACGGCACAGGCGTTGCCGCGCGTCCCTTTATCGACTTCGCCGCCATGGCGAAGAACAAAGGGCCTACGATCGCAATCTCGTTCCGGCTCGCAGGCGTCGTCGACCTCTTCACGGCGGCTGGCACGCAGGTCGCTCAGTTGACCGGTTTCGGAAGCCCGGTCGGCCTGGCGAGCGACATCAAGGGCGACCTCTACGTCGCCGACTCTGGGAACTCTCGCGTTCAGCTATACGCTGCAGGCTTTGCGAGCCCGCCGACCACCTTAGCGGATCCGGGGCAGTACCCGCTCGGCGTAGACAGCTTCGCCAATGGAGCCTACGTCGCAGTCACGAACGGCGCAACCACAGGTTATGGTCCGGGAAGCGTAAGCATCTTCAAAGGCTCGACGCTGCTACGCAATATCACGAGCGCGAATCTGCGGTACGCCTACTTTTGCGCGTTCGATGGGCAGGGGAACCTCTACGTCGACGGCGAGGATTCAAACTACAACGTCCTTATCGGCGAGATTCCGCACGCGACGTCCGGCGGCTCAACGTTCGAGCAACTGACCACGGCGAATACCATAGGCGACGCAGAGGGTATTCAAGTAACGACCGCCGGCGGCCAGGTTGCAATCGAGGATGCCCTCAATCGAGCAATCTACACCTATAATCGGCCCTCGGGCGATTCGCTGGGAACTCCGACGCAGACCACGCCGCTCGACGGATCCAGCAACCCGGTGACGTTCGCCTTCACAAGAAATATGACGGACCTCTACACGGCGGATAACGCTTCCGGCGGCGCTTTCGGATACGCCTATCCTACCGGCGGCACGCCGACTACAACGATCGCCGTCAGCGACGCCGGCCCGCTCGGCACGGCGGTCATTCCGACGCAATACCCAAGCAGCAAGCAATAGTCGCTATTCGAATTACGGGTGCCGCGGGACGCCGCTGTTCGATTTCCGGGTCCGGCCGCTATTACAACGCCGCGGTTCAGATCTTCGATTCGGCCGTTAGCGCAACGACGCGTTTCGGCGTTTCCTTCGTTTGCCTGATGCATCCACACCCGTAGAAAGAACCGAACTTGCGTTTATTTCACGGACCATCTCTTCACGGAAAATCTCTCGTCGCCGGCGGGCTCACGCTGGCGCTCTTGACGGGCTGCTCGACGGGCGATATCGCGGGTCCGACAGTCGGCGGCGCGATTAGTCCTGCTGCGATACGGACCGAAACCTCGCCCGGGCCGCGCGGGGTCCGTAGTCTCTTGCCAGCCGGTTTGCTCACGCACGGCAGCGCTGCCGTGCATCCATTTATTAACTTCGCCGCCATGGCGAAGAACAAAGGCCCTACGATCGCGATCTCGGTACCGGAAGAGAACGTCGTCGACCTCTTCACGGCTGCCGGTACGCAGGTCGCTCAGTTGACCGGTTTCAGGTTCCCGGCCGGCATGACGAGCGACATAAAGGGCAACCTCTACGTCGCCGACCTAAATAACTCTCGCGTTGCGATCTACGCTGCCGGCTTTGCGAGCCCGCCGACCACCTTGTCGGATCCCGGCCAGCAGCCATCCGGCGTGGATAGCTTCGCGAACGGCGCCTACGTCGCGGTCGCAAACAACACGACGACAAGTGGTGGCCCGGGAAGCGTGAGCATCTTCAAAGGCTCGACGCTGCAGCGTACCATCACGTACTCGAATCTGCAAGAAGGCCTTTTTTGCGCGTTCGATGGCAAGGGGAACCTCTACGTCGATGGCCTGGATGCAAACGGCAGCTCCGTTGTCGGCGAAGTTCCGCACGCGACATCGGGCGGCTCGACGTTCGAGCAACTGACCGCGACGAATACCTTCGGCGAAGCCACTGGTATTCAAGTAACGACGGCCGGCAGCCAGATTGCAATCGAGGATGCCGTCAATAAAGCGATCTACACCTACAATGCGCCCTCAGCCGGCTCACTCGGAACGCCGACGCAGATCACGCCGCTCGGCACATCTGAAATTCCGTGGACCTTCGCGTTCACGAAAAATATGACCGACCTCTTCACCGCGGATAATAGTCTAAACGGCAACGCCTTCGAATACGCCTATCCTGCCGGCGGTGCGGCGGTTTCAACGCTCCCCGTCGGCGACAGCAGCGGCGGCCCGTTCGGCACGGCGGTCATCCCGACCCAATTTCCAGGCTTCGGCCGCTAATCTCAGCCGCCTTGGGAGGACGGGCGAAGCCCTCGCTCAACCAGCCTGAGCACCGGTTGAAAGCCAAGACGGGGCCGCCACCGTCTCCGTAACGAAGCGTTCGGCCTCAGCCACGGCGCGCCGGTGATCCCACGAAGCTCCCTCGGTGATGGCGGCGGCGCGGTCGGCCTCCCCCAATGTCGTCGCGACGATCGCCCGGAGCTTCGAGTGGACGCGCTCTTCGTTGTCTTCGCGAAACACGCCGAGCTCTTCGTACATGCGGTCGACGTAACCGAGCAGGTGCGCCGCGTGCCGCACGGCGCCGAGGAGCGCCGCGATGATCGCAGCGTGCCCCACGGCGATCGTCTCACGCGCACCGCCCGGTTCGTATTCCGAAAAGTATGCGAGCGCAATTCGCGTCGGCTCACGTGCCGACTCCGCGTCGCCCAGTGCGAGCAAGTATCCGGCAAGATTGAGCTCGTTAACCGCACTCTGCGACGCTTGATTCGAAGTTAACGCACGTACCGCCCTAGCGAGGGCGACCGCGCGGCCCGTGTCCCCGCGAGCGTGTTCGATCTCAGCGAGGTTCGACGTCGCGCGGATTTCACCCAAGCGATTCCCGAGAAAGCGATGTGTCTCCACCACCGCCGTCTGGAACCGCGCCGCGTCGTCCAACTCGCCGGCCAGCGTTGCAAGGTAACTCATTCCGGCGAGCCCGGAGAGCCGGCGCGCTGCGGTCGGTGGCGCTGCAGCCGCGGCTTCGGCAAGCGCGTCCCGCGCCTCGCCCAAGCGTTTGAACCGAATGGACACGAAGGCATGCTGCGTCAGAACGTCGGCGAGGACATCGGCATCGCCGCTCCGGCGCGCCGCGTCGACTGCACGCAAACTCGGCTCGAGTGCCAGCGTGAACTGGTCGCGATCGTAGGCGTAGGCGATCAGTCGCCAAAGCCGCGCGGCGAGCACCTCCTCTCCGGGGTCCAGCACCGCCAAGAACGTTTGGGCGAAAGCGATGCATTCGCGCTGCAGCCGCAGGCGGTCCCATAGAACCGTCGCGCACAGCAGGCGCGCCCCGCGTTCAATCTCCGTTGGCCCCTGCGCGCGGGCCCAGTTCAGCGCCGCGCGCGCGTCCGGCAGGAGCGGCGCGAGCTCGAGCACGATCTCGTCGCGCGGTGTTGCCGCAAATCGAGCCCCGGCCGTCTCGAACGCACGCATGATCGAATCGAGGTGGCGCGCGGCAGCCGCCGTCGATTCGCCGGCGATGTCGAGCTGCTCGCGCGCAAAGAGTCGCACCGATTCGAGTAACGAGAACCGGGGCTCCGCCGCTGAATCATCCGCAACGACGAGCGACTTATCGACGAGCGACGTCACGCTCTCGACGACGTCGAGATCGAGATCGGGATGGGTATCGAGCGCATCGGTACTTTCGCCGCACAACGCGGATGCTGCTTCTAGGCTGAAGCTCGCCGCGAATACGCTCAATTGCCTAAGTACGCGCCGATCACGCGCGTCAAGCAGGCCGTAACTCCAATCCAGCGACGCACGCAGCGCCCGGTGATGCTCGGGCACGTCGCCCTTGCCGCCGACGAGCAGCCGGAAACGCGCATCGAGTTGGTGCCGAATCTGGTCGACGGACAGAACGTTCATTCGCGCCGCCGCAAGTTCGATCGCAAGGGCGTTGCCGTCGAGCCGCCGGCAGATCTCGGCGACCGTTGCGCTGGTCGCCTCCGTCATGGTGAAGCGCCGGTTCACGGCCCGAGCGCGAGCGGCGAAGAGCGACACGGCCGCGGCGGTCGCAAGCGGCTGCAACCGAAAAACCAACTCGCCCGTGAGCCGCAGCGGTTCGCGGCTGGTTGCGAGGATGCGCGCCTGCGGCACGTCGCGCAGGATCGCCTCGATGACCGCGGCCGTGGCTTCGAGCACGTGTTCGCAGTTGTCGACGATGAGGAGCCGCTCGCCGAAGCCTGCCAGGATCGCCGCGACCGGATCGATCCCAATCCCTGGTTCGATGCCCGCCGAAGATGCGATAGCGCCGGCCACGAGATCGGGATCGAAGACACCCACGAGTTCGGCAAACCGTACACCGTCGGCAAACGCATTGGCAAGCCGGGCGCCGGCTTCGAGGGCAAGCCGGGTCTTGCCGACGCCGCCAACGCCGACGATGGTGACGAGCCGCTCGCTCCGCAGCAGATTCAGAATGTCCGCAATTTCGGTGTCGCGTCCCAAGAGTTCGTTCAGCTGCTGCGGCAAGTCGGGTCGCCCGAGCACCACGGGAGCGTCCGGCGCGATGCGCTCGTAGACCGCGGTCGTTTGGGGATCGGGTGGAGCGGCGTACTCGCGCTCGAGGCGCGCGGCGAACTCGTGATATTCGCGCCGCGCTCCGGCCGCGTCACCCGCGAGCGCCCGCAGTTCGATCAGCGCGCGAATCGTCGGCTCGTGCCATGGATCGATCGTCAGCGACTGCGCGGCAAGGCTGAGCGCGCGTTGGGTATCGCGTTGCCGTTCGCGTGCGACGAGGCGTTCGTACGCGCCGAGCGCGAGTTGGGCGAAGCGATCGCGCTCGAGATCCGCCCATGGTTCGTCGACACCAGGACAGAGCGGACCGCTATAGTGAGCAACGGCTCGTTCATCATCGCCTGCCGCGAGCGCCTCCTCAAACACAACGGCATCGACCGACCCGAACGCTGCGCTCGGAGCGGCGTTCCAGGTAACGCTCACGCGCGTCGTCGTGAACCATGCCGGGGCGCCGGCGGGCACCGGGGGCAGCGTGGCGGCGAGCGCGTGCAGGTGGCGGCGAAGATTTGCCGTCGCCTCCTCCTCCGCGGCATCGGGCCATAGTGCGAACGCGACGCGCTTACGCGCGAGCGGCAAGCGCCGGTGCAGCACCAGGTACAAGAGTAGCGCAAGCGTACGGGGCGGCCCCCCAATGCGTCGTGCCTTTCCTTCTTCTATAACCGACGGTACGCCGAAGAGTCGGATAACGGTTTGGATCATGGAGTTCCGGCTCGGGGCGCGGCCACCCGACGCGCTTGGTGACACGGGTCAAACGTCCTGATGATTGCGGCGATTTCTCCCGACGTACGCTTGCTGACCGGCCGTCCGTCTCGAGAGCAGCGACTCTGCACGCGTTCGTACGGACGTTTGGACGCTGGCTGGACGGTAGGAAGCTACAGTGATGTTCGTCCGGTGATTTCGACGCACCGGTATCCGCTCTTCTTGCGAGCGCGGTAACGTCCCGCGCCGCCGACTGAGCCCCATCGAATCGAGGAGTTTCCATTGAAGAAGCTACTGTTTGCCCTAAGCGCATTGCTGATTGCCGGCGCGACGCCGGCACTCGCCGCGCCGGATTCCGCCTCCTGGCACATGACCGACGCGCGTTTCGCGAGCGCTCATTTACCGATTTATCGCGCGATCACCAGCGCATCGGTACTCATCCCCGGCTTCGTGACCGCCACTCCCAACCAAACGGGCCTTCCCTGCATCGATTGCGTCAACAGCAGCGATCCGCCCAATACGCTCGGACTCTCGATACCGGACAACTACATCGCGAGCGGCGTCTCTACGAACTACTTCTTCAACTTCACGGCGCTGTCGTACCACGGCACGTGCAGAGTGACGATTAGCGCCACCACGACGGCAGGCACGACGCTATTCTCCCAGCAGGTTCCGGTCTCCGTCCAAGCCGATACTTCCAACGACGTGTACGTCACGGGAGTGGCGAACGGATTTTCGGGATCCGCAGTGCTCAGCGGCAAAGCCGTCTGCGGGAAGCGTTCCATTGCCATAACAGCGGCGCTGTACTTTTTATGATTCCCACCATCACATTCTCACAACTCGACCGGAGAAGCCGCATGAAAAAATGTCTCGTTGCTCTGTGCGTTTTCGCATCGACCTTTACCGCGCCGGCGCTGGCGACCGAATCATGGGATGACCTGACGATGACGACGGCGCTCCACGGGCTCGCGGCGGCACCGGCGGCCCCCGGCGTCCGCGTCGCCTACATCCGCAGCCCACGAAAGCCCGATGCCGGAGCACCTTCGTTCATCGTGAACTTTGTCACAGCCGGCTGGAGTCAGACCGGCGTTCCCTGCATCAACTGCGTCGCCGGCGGAGCAACGCCGAATCTCGGACTGCCCGCGCCATACAACGCTGCCGGTGCCGGTACCACGATGCAGTATGTCCTCTCGTTGAGTATCAATACCGCCAGCGGCACGTGCACGGCGGCCGTGACCGTAGCCGCAGGAAACAAGAAGCTCTATTCGGCTTCGGACACCCTCACCGGACTGTCGGGCGGCCCCGGAACGATCGAACTGTTTTTCAGCCAAGCGCCGATTAGCTACACCGGGCCGGCAATAGTGGCCGGAAAACTCACCTGCAACGGGATGACCGGCGTCGTTCGGGCCCCGGTGCTCTTCGTCTGAACGCACGCTCCGACGATTTGCGGAATCCGCCGCGCTGAACACAATCGTTCAGCGCGGCGCGCGTTCGCGCGCGCGGGCCAGCCGGTTCACGGTTCCTTCATCGATTCCGGCAAAGTCGGGAACCCGGGGCGGAGCCGACGTCAAGTTCGAGCGTGGGCCCACCCGGGGCACCTAAGAGCACGGGTCCGCGAACAAACCCAGGTTACGGGATAGCGGTCGGCGCTCGCGGTGCTGCGTGGACGGCAGGCGCGTGGGGCAGCGTGGCGGCGCTCGCGATCGTCATCCGCTGGCCGGCTTGGCCGGCGGCGGTCGCGACGATGCGATAGTCGAAGCTTACGCTCGAGCGTCCGCCTTGCGCTTCGCGAACGATGAAACCGCCGGCGGTCTTGGTCGCGACGTACAGGCCGCGCGTGTCGCCGCCCGGCGTCAGAAAGACTCGGTAGGCAATCGTCGGTTCGATCGTCGCTGCGAACGTGTGGTCCAGCCGGACGGCCGCGGAGCCTCCGACGAGCTGGGCTGTGCCGGTATCTTCAACGGTCGGGGATGACATTTTCGCAGTAAAGGACTTAACGAATGTCTTGCCCCCGTGGGCGACGTCCGTAAATTGCATCAAGCCGCCGCTAAGAATATGGTCTCGTGAAACGGTCTCGGCTGGCGGTGTTCGCGTAGGAACCCGCCCCATTGCGGAGTAACTCCGTACGGCGCCTGTTCTTATCCCGGGGTGCGGTCGTTATTGTAACGGCGCGTTTCCGCGTTACCTTAGCTTTTTTTGCCTGACGCACCCACACCGACGTGTAGGAAGAACCGGACATGCGTTTATTTCAAGGGACCCCTCTCGTCGCCGGCGGGGTCACGCTGGCGCTCTTGACGGGCTGCTCGGGCGGCAATATCGCGGGTCCGACAGTCGGCGGCGCGACTCAGTCGCTTGCGATCGGGACCGAAACCTCTTCGGGATCGCCGGCGCTACGTAGTCTCTTGCTGCCAGGTATCCCCGCGCACGGCACCGGCGTGGTTGCGCATCCTTATCTCAACTTCGCCGCCATGGCGAAGAACAAAGGGCCTACGATCGCAATCTCGGACGCTAATAACAACGTCGTCGACCTCTTCACGGCTGCCGGCACGCAGGTCGGTCAGTTGACCGGTTTCAAGGGCGCGGGCGGCATGGCGAGCGACATCAAGGGCGACCTCTACGTCGCCGACCTTTATAACAATCGCGTTCAGGTATACGCTGCAGGCTTTGCGAGCCCGCCGGTCACCTTGCCGGATCCCGGCCAGTATCCTCTCGACGTGGATAGCTTCGCCAACGGAGCTTACGTCGCCGTCACGAACGAAATATCCACCAGTGGTGGCCGGGGAAGCGTGAGCATCTTCAAAGGCTCCACGCTGGTACGCACGATCACGCCCGCGAATCTTGCGGACGCCTTCTTTTGCGCGTTCGATGGGAAGGGGAACCTCTACGTCGATGGCGTGGATACGAACGGCCAAGTCCTAATCGGGGAAATCCCGCGCGCGACGTCGGGCGGCTCGACGTTCGAGCAACTGACCACGACGAATACCTTCGGTGAAGCCACTGGCATTCAAGTAACGACTGCCGGCGGCCAGATTGCGATCGAGGATATCGACAATCAAGCTATCTACACCTATAACCCGCCCTCCGGTGGTTCGCTCGGAACGCCGACGCAGATCACGCCGCTCGGAGGAACTGCGGCTCCCGAAACGTTCGCTTTCACAAAGAATATGGCCAACCTTTACACAGAGGACACTAAAGGCGGCGACTTCTTGGAATACGCCTATCCTACCGGCGGTACTCCCGTTTCAACGGTCATCGTCGGCACCCGCGCCGGCCCGGTCGGCACGGCGGTTATCCCGACGCAATACCCAAGCATCAGCCGGTAATCTCGGACACGAAGTATGGCCGCGCGGTGTGGGTGTTTGCGTAGAATGGCCTAGACGCGGAGTAGTTGGAAGCGAACGTGCAGCTGGCGCTGTTTGAGCGGTTCGGTCTTTGTCGACCTCGGAGCACGGGTGAAACGCGCTACGCGTCCCATTCTTTGGAATCGTAGGAACCGGCCCGATCGCATAGTAATCGTTTGGAGCATCGAGCCGGTGATTGGCATGGCGGCGACGTGCGTTTGTTCCGGGTTTGGCCCTTCTGACGACGGCGCGGTCGCGTTTCCGACGTCTTTGCTGATGCATCCACGCCACGAGCGGGCGGACGTACGCGTCCGCCCACCCCACGTTATCGGAGTCACGGGACAGCTTTCGGCGTTCGCGGCGTTGCGTTAGCCGGCAACGCGTGGGGTAGCGTGGCGGCGCTCGCAATCGTCATCCGCTGGCCGGCTTGGCCGGCGGCGGTCGCGACGATGCGATAGTCGAAGCTTACACTCGAGCGTCCGCCTTGCGCTTCGCGAACGATGAAACCGCCGGCGGTCTTGGTCGCGACGTACAGGCCGCGCGTGTCGCCGCCCGGCGTCAGAAAGACGCGGTAGGCAATCGTCGGTTCGATCGTCGCTGCGAACGTGTGGTCCAGCCGGACGGCCGCGGAGCCTCCGATGAGTTGGGCCGTTCCGGTATCTTCAACGGTCGGAGCGGCCATTTTTGCGGTGAAGGACTTAACGACGGTTTTACCCCCATGGGCAACGTCAGTGAACTGCATCAAGCCGCCGCTAAAAATGATATCGCCGTTGTAGTCGACATAGAAAACTCCGGTTCCCGATCCGTTTAGTCCGACCAGCGGATACGCGCCGGACTCACCGACCACGCCCCAATAACCGCTTTCGAAGAAGCCGCCGCTTCCGCTCCCGCTCTCGCCGGACACGCCGGTCCCGGTCGAGCTCTCGTAACCGAAGATTGCGGTTCCGGTTCCGCCCGTGGTCGTGCCGTACACGCCGTAGCCGAGACTGGATTGACCGGAAACGCCGTTTCCGTAGTCGGTCGCTTTACCGAGCACTCCCGCGTCTTCGGCCGTCGTGCCGATGACGCCGGCCGCGCCATATGTCGATGAACCTGAAACACCATAGCCGCTCGTGGACGAGCCGGCGACGCCGGTGCTCGTGCTCGACGCTCCGAGCACACCGTTGCTCGACGTGGAGGTGCCCTTCACGCCGTTGTTCGAATTACTGCTTCCACGCAGGCCGGTGCCGGTATTACTCGCGCCGAGAACGCCGACGCCGGAGTTCGTATTCGTACCGCTCACGCACGGCGTGCTCCCGGTTGAAGCACACGTAACGCTGCTCGCCGCTGCGCCGCGCGGGACGATGGCCGCAATGCTCGCGAGTGTGGATGCGCCGGTGACGCCGACAACGAAAAGTGTCTTGCGGGCGACCCGCCCGATTCGATGAGAGAATGCCATAGCACGGCTCCTTCGGCTCGCATGCGAGCCCGGCTGGATCCCGGCTCGCAACGTGTCGCCGTCACCGGGAAGTGATTGTGAACCGAGCGTATCCGCGGGCCGTGCGGCAAACGTACCGAAATTCGCACGACGAGCTTGCGTGGTTTCCCAGCAGTGTCGCTACGCCGAGACCTTCGGGCTCGCGATGGTTCGGTTACGAATCGGTGCGCGGCAACGGCGACGAGTCGTGTCGCCGGCGTGCGCGCGCGGCGATCATTCCGAATCGCCGGATGATTCGAAGCCCGTTTTCGTGCGTTCGGACAACCGTGCATCGATGAACTCCGCCACGTCGCGCGTGTCGGCAAGATAAAATATCCGGCCCGATTCGACGTCCTGGATGGAGCCGCGCCAGGATCCGCCGGCCTCCGGTTCACCTCCGTGTTGCCACATCCGGACCAGAAAGACGCAGGTGCCCTTCGCGCTGTTCACTCCCGAAGCGTAGCACCGCCGCGTACGCCGGACGTACCGCGGTCTAGGCCGCGGAATCAGGGCGAACTGTTATCCGTAGGACGTCCGCTTAAATTGCTAATCGGCGTGACGAGCGACGGCATCGACATGGATACCGCGCTCAAGGCACTCCAATCGGTCGACATCCGCCGCGGCCGTAGTAACCGGGACCGGCTAATCGATTGCGCTAGCCGGAATGATGACGGCGGACTCTCATACCCGATAACGCGGGGATCGGACTCTTCCGCCCCCACCGCAGCCATCGGATGTACGACCGGCACGTTCCCGGCACGGGCGAATGCTAACCGGGGGACATTCTTCGACTTGGAGGTCTCTATGCTTCGATCATTTCGGTTCAAGAGCGCCGGCTTCGCTCCGTTCTTGCTCGCCCTGGCTCTGACAACCGCCGCAGCCGTCGCGGCACTCCCGGCGACAGACGGTGCGCTTCCGATGTATCCGGGCGTGACATCGCCCCCCGGATTGCCGGCGAACTTCTGGTCGAGCGGAGCTTACCGCAAAATGGCCGTTCTCGAGCTCTTCACGAAAGACGATGAGGCGTCCGTCGACGCCTGGTATCGGCCGCGCCTCAGAAATTATACGCGGACGAAGAGCTCCTACCATGGGCATAACCTCGCCACGTACGAGGGCTCCGCAGGTATGGTGAAAATCATGGGAACCGCCGGAGGGGCGGGCGAAGAATGGACCAAGTACGGAAAGACCGTCATTTTCTTGAATCCGGTCACTAAATGAGGTCCTCAAGGCCGCGTCGCCGGGAGGCGTCAGCGTCCGCCCGTTCCTTCATATCCAGCGGCTTTACGACGCGCGAGCGACTATGCTGCAGTCGCATGCGGACCGCGGCTCATGGCAGCGAATTGTAGCGCGCGATCGAGCCGGGCCGTACGCTTAGGTTGCGTTCAGAATGCGCGCGTTCACCGGAATCGCATAGAACGCCGCGCGCACCGCGGCATCCTCGATACTCTCGGCGAACTGGGCGACTTCCTCGGCCGCCCGGCGAAAGGCGGCGCTCGCGCGGTCGCCTTCCCCGTTGCCGCGCAAGCCGTGCCCGATCGCCCACCAGATATAGTGCGACCAGAACGCGCCCTCGAAGTTCGAGTCACTCAGGGCGTCCAATTCTCCGGCACTCGCAGCGGCCTCCGCGACGCGCCCCGCCTCGGCGTAGGCGAGCGTGAGGTCGGCGAGATCGTCGACGAACTCGCGCAGGTCTTGAATCGGCCGGCGGATGGCGAGGCCCGCCCTCATGTGCTCGATCGCCGCGTCGAAGTTTTTCAGCACGCGTTCGGCGTTACCGAGATTCGCGAGCGCGGCCGCCTCGAAGACCGGGAATTGAATCTGCCGCGTGAGCGCGAGCGCCCGCTCTGCATGAGACTTGGCGGTACGCGCATCGCCGAGTTGGATATAGACGAAGCTTGCGTTCACGTGATTGCAGGCGACCATCCGCTGCTCTTGCACCGTTTCGAGCAGCGCGTTGGAACGATCGATCGATTCCAGCGCGTCGGCGAAGAGCCCCAGCCGCATGAGCAGAGACGTGCGATTCGTGTACGTGAGCGCGACGCCGCGCTTGTGGCCGATCGATTCGTACGTTTCGAGGGTGAGTTCGTATTCGCGCAGGGCGGTCGCGAAATCGCTCAGTCGCGCGGCCGAGGCCGCGATCCGGACGCGTGAATACGCTTCGCCTTCGCGGTCGCCGATGACCAATTGCAGCGCGAGCGCTCGGCGCGAGAGTTCGGCGCACTCGCCGTACTGGCCGCGCAAGAGGACCGCGATTGCCGCCGTCGCGAGCGCCTTTGCTTCGACGGCTTGGTCGGCACGGCTCGCGGCACGCTCGCGCATCTGCGCTAGGTACCGGTGCGACGCCGCCACTTCGCCGACGTTGGCGGTAAAGTCGACGAGCAAACACAAGCACTCTAATTGACCCTGAAGATCGCCCGAGCGCTCGTAGATCGCAAGCGCGGCTCGCGCCGGAACGAGCCCCTCGGCCTGCCGGCTGCGCAAGCCCAAGTAGGTCGCCCGCTGGGTGTGCGCTTGCGCGCGCGCGGACTCGTCGAGCGATTGGGCGAGCACCTCGAGTTCGTCGATGAGCCGGCCTTCGTGCTCGGATTCGCCCAGCATGCGCGCCAGCAGCACGCGACGGGCGAGCACGTCCAGCCGCCGGCCCGGATCGCCGCCGGCGAGCCGTTCGAGTGCGTCGATGTCGGCCCGCTGTTGCACGCGCTCGCCGCGTCGGCCGAGGGCGCGTTCCCGAATATCGAGCGCGTCGATCCGGTGCGAATCCGCGGGCGCGTTCGCCAGCGCCCGGCCGGCCAGCTCGATCGCGTCGCCGTAAGCGAACACCTCGGCCGCCTGACGCGCGGACCGTAGGTACCAGTCGGTCGACCGGGACCCGTCGCCGGCACACTCGTAATGTCGCGCGATCTCGCGCGCCGAGGATGCCTGCGTCTGGCGATGTTCGACCTCTAAGATGCGCGCGATGCGCAAGTGACGCTGCGCCCGAAAGGCCGGCGCGATCTGGTCGTAGATCGCTTGGGCGATCAGATGATGCGTGAACACGTAATCGTGGCCGGTGCGCGCGCTGCCTTCGCGCACGATACGGCGGTCGAGCAGTTCATCGAAGCCGCGCGCAACGTCTGCGGCCGTCGCATTTCCGACCTCGCGGACGAGCGCGACGCTGCAACCCGCCCCCGCAACGGCCGCGATTTCGGCTACGGATCGGGCCTCGTCGCTCAGGGTCCCCAGGCGCGCAGCGATTACGTGCGAGATCGAGCGCGTGGCTCGGTTCTCGATCGGCGTGCGCCGCTCGATCGCGCTGCTGATCGCCTCGTTGAGAAAGAGCGCGTTTCCTTCGCTATACGCGTAGAGGTCGCCGGCCAGCGTCGCGCTGCGTTCGTGCAACCCATCGACGCGCGCGACGAGCTCGGCGACATCTTCCGCGCCCAACCGCCGTACGCCGAGCTCCTCGACGTGGCGAAACGCGCGCAGCGACCGCAGCAACGCGCGCAACGGATGATCCGCATGCAACTCTTCCTCGCGGGCCGTTGCCACGATGAGCAGCGGCGCACGGACCGCGTCGCGCACGACCGCGGCGAGCGCCTCCACCGTCGGCGAGCCGGCCCACTGCAAATCCTCGAGGACGAGGAGCAAGGGGCGCGGCGACGCCAGCCCGCGGACGGCGTGCGCTAGCGCATCGTAAATCTGCGCGGTTTCGCGTTCGGGCGCGAGGTCCGGGAGCGGCGATTCGGCGGCATCGGTCGCGCCTAATTCCGGCACGAGACGTGAGAGCGTCGCGCGGCGGGCTGCCGCGGGGGGCCGTGCGAGCAGCAGCGGAAGCGCGGACCGGAGCGCCTCGACGATCGCCTGATAAGGCATCGATTCCGAGGTCGCGGTCGTGCCGATGAAGACGCGACCGCCTTCGGCGACGGCGACGGCTGCTAATTCCGCCGCCAAGCGCGTTTTCCCGACGCCGGCTTCGCCCGTCAACAGCACGAGAGATCCGTTCCCGCGCGCGGCGCGACCCCACGCGGCCCGGAGCGAAGCGAGTTCGGCGCGCCGCCCGACGAAGGGTAACGGCGCGATCGCCGCCGCCCGCTCCGGCGTGCCGGCAGCCGCAACGCCGTCGAGCGAACCCGGAACGCGCTCGTTGCGTAGGATCGAGGCACGAACCGCGAGCGTCTCGGGCATCGGCGCGGCCTCGAGTTCGTCGCGCAAACGTCGAGCGAAGCCCTCGTACTCGGCGAGCGCACCAGCGGTATCGCCGGATTCGTAGCGGACGGCGACGAGCGCGCGCAACGTGTCCTCGCGCCAAGGCTCGGTCGCGAGCGTCCGCTTCGCGCAGGCGATCGCGGCGGGAAAATCTCGCCGTGCGCGATGACGGGCAAGCGATACATCGAGCAGGCCGAGATAGCGCGTGCGCAGCCGCTCGCGCTCGGCCAGAACCCAGTCGTCGTAGACGCTCTCTAGCAGATCGCCGGAATAGAGATCGATTGCCGCATCCGCCGTTTCGGCGGCCGCCCCGAGGCGTTCGAAGGCGATGACGTCGACGAAGGCGCCGGCCGCATCGTTCCAGCGGATCGTTTCCGCGTCGGCGATCAGCCACGGTTCGCCCGTACACTCGGGCAGCGCCTTGTTCGTGAGATAGATGCATCGTCGCAGCTCGGCAAGCGCGCCCGGCTCGTCGAGATCGGGAAACAGCGTGAATGCGAGCGACTCGCGCGACATCGCTTGACCGCGCTGCAAGATGAGTGACGCGAGCATCGCGATCGTGGTCGAGCGCTTGGCAAACCTGATCGGAACACTGCCGGCGCGTGCCGCGGCTTGCCCGAATAAACGAATCTCGAGCGTGCCCAGGGCGGGCTGTACCGACGGCGTCACCCTGCTCATCGACCTCGGCCCTTCCGGATGGGTCCCGCCACGTCCCGCGCGCCGGCGGAACGGCCACGGCACGGCCGCGCGCACGGCCACGGCACGCCCACGCGATACACTCGGCTCCGGATCGGGGCGCTGGGCACAGGCGTACCGGACTCGCTTCGCGCACCCCGGCAATCAGCTCAACTGGAGGGTTCCACTCACATGCTTTTTCGCTCCGTTCTCGCGGCACTTGCGCTCGCCGCGGTCACCGGACTTGTCGGGCTCGCGGCAAGTGCGGCGCCCACGCCGGTCCCCGGCGGCGCCAACGGCGTTTCGGCCGTATCCGGCAAACTCGGCGAGACCGTCTTCAACGGCGTCCTGCGGATCAAAATTGTCGCCCTTCGCGAAGCGACCGATGCGGACCACGCGGAACTCGCGGCTCGGTCGAGCGATTTAACGCCGACGGCCGACAAGAAAGTGCTCGTGATGCAATCGCTGCTGCGAAACGGCGTGCACGATGAATTCATCGACCTGCTGCAGTATACGCTCGCGGACAAAGACGACGTTTCGGTCGAAATTCCAACCAACGCCCTCAAAAACGCCAACATTCACATTCTCCAAGGCGCAGCCGGCCGCCAAACCGGCGCCGTGCTCGTCGACAAAGATTTCGTTCCGGTAAAGTTGATCGTTCAGTGCTTGACCTGCGGCAGCCACTCGGGCTTCCGCCCGGTTCGCTTTACGATCCCCGCACAATAACGCAACCTTACCGAAACGCTGCGTTGCGACATCCCGCTAGCTACGCTCGGAGCACACCTCGACTGACGGCCTCCTTCAACTACCGATGTCCCACATCGTTTCGAGGTCGCGGCGCGAGTAGGCGCGGAAGGCGATCGAGGTTTCCGTGCGCACCACGCCCTCGAGATTAGCGACGTGCGTCGTGACGAGGTTCGCCAGATCGTCATGGTTTTTTACCCGTGCGACGGCGATCAAGTCGTAGGGTCCCGCGACGCTGTACACTTCGGCGATACCGGGAACGTCGAGGAGCCGTTCGGCAAGCGGCTGGACCTGGCCCGGACGGATCGTGAAGAGAATGAACGCAGTGGTCATGACGCGCGGTGCCTTCGTTATCGGTCGTAGCGTGGCATCCTCGGCATCGGCCGACTGCGGCATCCTCGGCATCGACCGGATACGGCGTCCTCGGAATCGACCGCAATACGGGGTCCACGTAGCCGCTTGAAGCGCGTAAGCGTTATCCCCATATGAGATCCACTACAAGCGGACACGGCGCGGGACGCGGGAAGAGCCGCCCCGGTTAGCGCAGATTCCGCCCATGATCGCGTTCGCGAACGCCTGCGACGACATCGCGAACCGCCCGGCGAAATCCGCAAAGATCGAACGTCTCGCCGAATATTTCCGCGCGCTCGCGGACGACGATCTCCGTGCGGCGGCCCGTTTCGTGAGCGGCAATCCCCTCGCCGCGCACGACGACCGCAAGCTCGCGATCGGCGGGCGGACGCTCCTGGCCGCGGCCGAGCACACGTGGGGCGTCGATCCGACGCTGGTGTCGCTCGCCTATCGCGAATCCGGCGACCTCGGCGAAGCGCTCGCGCGCGTGGCCCGCGAACCGGCCGCGCCCGGCCTTTTCGCTGAAACGCTGACGCCCGCATCGTTCGCCGCCCTGCTCGACGACCTCGCTTCGACTTCCGGCAAAGCGGCCGGAAAGCGGCGCGAAGGCGTTTGCGAGCGCGCCTTTCGGGCCGCGCGCGAGCCGCGCGAAGTCGCCTACGTCGTCAAGATCCTCACGGGCGAACTACGCATCGGCTTACGCGAGGGCCTCGTGCTCGATGCGATCGCGAAGGCGTTCGATGTGCCCGCCGCGATCGTTCGCCGCGCCGCGATGGCCGCGGGCGACGTGGGGGCCGTGGCCCTTGCAGCCCGCGCCGGCGCCGGGGAGCTCGAGGCGATCGCGATCCGGTACGGCGCGCCGATCGGCTTCATGCTCGCGACGCCGCTCGCATTCGGTTCGTCGTATCGCGAGCTCGCGGCCGGAACGTGGCTCGTCGAAGATAAGTTCGACGGAATCCGGGCGCAGGCGCACGTGCGCGGCGGCACCGTGCGGCTCTTCTCGCGCACGTTCAGCGAGATCTCGCGTTCGTTTCCGGAAGTGGCGGCGGCCTTCGCCGCCTGTCCGCACGATGCGATCTTCGACGGTGAAATCGTAGCCCGCCGCGGCGAGACGATCTTGCCTTTTCGGTACCTCCAGCCGCGTCTGCAGCGGGTCGATCCCGATCCGCAAATGCTCGCCGACCTGCCGGCGCGTTTCGTCGCCTTCGATCTGCTCGCAGCGGGTGACCGGTTTTTGCTCGACGAGCCGCTGGTCGAGCGCCGCGCCGAAGTGTCGGCGCTCGTCGCACGTTCGGACGCGCTCGTCGTCGCGCCCTGGCATACGCTCGAGCCGGACGCCTCTCCCGAGTCGATCGCGGAACTCTTCGACGGCGCCCGCAGACGCGGGAACGAAGGTTTGATGTTAAAGCGTACGGACGCGCCGTACGTTCCGGGGCGGCGCGGCAAATGGTGGCTCAAGCTCAAGAGGGAGCTCTCGACGCTCGACGTCGTCGTGGTCGGCGTCGAATGGGGTCACGGCAAACGCAAAAGCGTCCTCTCCGATTACACCTTCGCGGTGCGCCGTTCGGACGGCGAGGACGAGCTCCTGACGATCGGAAAAGCCTATTCCGGTCTGACCGACGCCGAGATCGCCGAACTCACACCGTGGTTTCTCGAGCATCAGACGGGTACTGCGGGACGCCGCCTCATCGTAAAACCGGAGATCGTGCTGGAAGTCGCCTTCGACGTCATTCAAAAAAGTACGCTTCACGCAAGCGGCTATTCGCTGCGCTTTCCCCGCATCGTGCGGCTGCGGTTCGATAAGCGGTCGAGTGAAATCGACACGCTGGAAGCCGTGGAGCGAATCTACCGGACGATGCTCGAGCGCGAGGGAGTCGACGTTTGAATTCGGCCCAAGCGCTCCGCGTGGACGACGAACTTACGCTCGTTCCTCGCCGGGCGGACGACGCGCCCGAAATGTTCGCGCTGGTCGTCCGCCATCGCGCGGACCTGCGCGAATGGCTCACCTGGATCGACGCGACCCAGAGCATCGCCGAAGTGCGGCGCTACGCTCAATTCGCGCGCGCGCAATTCGAAAGTCATATGGCGTTCGACTTCGCGATTCGGGCGAGCGGCGAACTCGTCGGTTCGGTCGGACTGCATGGCCTCGATTGGGCGAGCCGCAACGCGCAAATCGGTTACTGGCTCTCGCCCGACGCGCGCGGCCGGGGCATCATCACGCGCGCGGTCGAGATGTTGACGGCGCACGCGCTGACCCGGCTCGGGATACACCGCGTCGAGATCCGCTGCGTCGTCGAAAACGCCCGCTCGCGGGCGGTCCCCGAGCGGCTCGGCTTCATCTTTGAAGGGATCCTCGCAGAAGCGTACCTGTTGCACGGCCGCTTCCGCGACATCGCGCTCTATGCGAACACGGCGACGCGGCTCGCAGCGACACGGGCGACCGCCGTGACTTAGCGACGCGCTTGCGGGCGGGGCACCTCGCTATCGGTTTGCAATTCCACGATCGATTGCGCCGGCACGACGAAGTCGGTCTTCCGGTTGTTCGCGTAGACGAAGCCGCCCGCGGCTCCCGCGAGACCGCCGATGTCGGTGTGAAAGATCGACTTCCCAATGATATTGCCGACGATCATCCCGACCCCGGCGCCGGCCGCCTGATTGACGACCGCGCTCTTCTTCTTCGGCGTGACGTCGAGCACGTGGCCGGTTAGCGGAGCCGTTTCCCCGCTCGCAAGCGTAATGCTGTCGAAGGCTAAATCGAGCTCGGGTTTGCGCCCTTGCCCGGCGCGAATGACGCGCGCGACGTGACCGCGCACGAACGCACCGCTGTACGCGGCATCGTCATTCGGAAACGGCCGCGTCAACGCGAGCGAAAAACCGTCACCGACGTTGGTTTTCCCCGTATCGAGGTCGGTCGAGAGCCGGCCGCTGATCGGGGTGCCCGCGGGTATCGCACTCGCGACCATCGTGCTTGCGGGAGCCCGCGAGGCATCGGCAGGGGCCGCCCCGCCCGCCGGAGGGACATCTGCGGGGGGCGGTCCGTCCGGAGGACGGGTATCGCCCGGCTGCGCGTCCGGCTGCGGCGGCTCGGCGGGAGCGGCGCTCGCGGGCGCGGGCTCCGGCGGATCCGCTGCCCGCGCGCTCGGCGCGAAGACGAAGAGCAACGCGAAGGCGAACGTCGCCGCGGCGGTTCGCGTGCTCGCGACGTACCGCATCAAACCGCACTCCCCGCGGCATGCACCCCGTTCGTCTTTACCGCACCCTTAGCGAGTTCGACCTTCGCGACGGTCGCGCGGTGGACTTCGTCCGGGCCGTCGGCAAGGCGCAGCGTCCGCTGGCCCGCCCACAGGTGCGCGAGCCCCGGATCCTGCGAGACGCCCGCGCCGCCGAAGGATTGGATCGCGCGGTCGATCACTCGCAGCGCGACGTTGGGAGCGACGACTTTGATCATCGCGATCTCGGCCCGCGCGGCTTTATTCCCGAGGCGATCCATCATCTCCGCGGCGTGCAGCGTCAGGAGCCGCGCCTGATCGATCTCGATGCGTGAGTCGGCGATCCACTCCATCACGACGCCTTGCTCGGAGATCTTCTTGCCGAACGCCGTGCGCTGCGTAACGCGCGCGCACATCGCTTCGAGGGCCCGCTCGGCCGCACCGATCGAACGCATGCAATGGTGGATGCGGCCGGGTCCGAGGCGCCCCTGCGCGATTTCGAAACCGCGGCCTTCGCCGAGCAAGAGGTTCTCGACCGGAACGCGGACGTTTTCGAAAAGCACCTCCGCGTGGCCGTGCGGGGCGTCGTCGAAACCGAACACCGAAAGCGCGCGCAGGATCGTGATGCCGGGCGTGTCGAGCGGCACGAGAATCATCGACTGCTGCAAGTGCTTCGGCGCCGTCGGATCGGTCTTGCCCATGAAGATCAAGATCTTGCAGCGCGGGTCCATCGCGCCCGACGTCCACCACTTGCGGCCGTTGATGACGTATTCGTCGCCGTCGCGTTCGATGCGCGCGCTGATGTTGGTCGCATCGGAGGAGGCGACGGCGGGTTCGGTCATCGCGAAGGCGGACCGGATTTCGCCGGCGAGCAACGGTTCGAGCCAACGCTTGCGATGTTCGGGCGTACCGTACCGCGTCAAGACTTCCATGTTGCCGGTGTCGGGAGCCGAACAGTTGAAGACCTCGGGCGCGATTGCCGAGCGGCCCATGATTTCGCAGAGCGGCGCGTACTCGCGATTCGTGAGGCCGGCCCCGTACTCGCTCTCCGGCAAGAACAGATTCCAAAGTCCCGCGGCCTTGGCTTTGGCCTTCATCTCATCCATCGCCGGCGGCACGGTCCAGCGGCTCGGCGCGGCGGCGTGCTGTTCGCGATACACGATCTCACCCGGGTCGACCACATCGCGCATGAACGCGCGCAGCCGGTCCTGGAGTTCCGTGACCTTGTCGTTATGGACGATCGACATTCTGGACCTCGTTCTCAAGTTCGTCGCAACGAGTTTTCCTTCGTCAGGCACAGGTGCGGAACATCTCTCGCACTCCGGCCGCCGGCGGACGCGATCCGTTCGGGACGGCATTGCGCATTTTCTTGGCTCTGTCGTCCCGGGATCGAGCGGTTGCAGCGTCACGGAGGCCGAGGTGCGCAAATCGCGGCAACCGGGGGAAGGCACCGGAGCACCGGACATCGCTCTGACTTGAGCGGCCAATCGGTAACGGCTGGGATCCGTCGCCGAACACGCCGCGTGCGGAAAGCAGAACTTATCCGGTCGGCCAAAACATTGTGCTTGCCACAATTCGCGGCGGGCAAATCAGAACTCCGGGCAAAGTCGACCGCGGTTGAGCCGTTGATCGGCTCGCGCTGCCGGACTTTCGCAACGACACGGGCGTTGCGCGCTTCGCCCTTGCAATGCTACGATCCCGATTGTCCTCGAGTCTCCCCCTTCCCGATGGGCGGTATCATGGCTAGCAAAAAGAGCCGTTTCTTCTTAGCGATCGCATTGCTACTCGCGATTTGGTTATGCCACACATTACCGGCACGTTCGTCCCCAACTTCGACGCTAGCGGTGCAGACACTATTCGCCCTTGCACCGGGCGGCGTCGCCGAATACAGCGTCGCAACCGGCAAGCCGGTCGGCTTCATCAAAAGAGGCCAATTGTCGGCCGTGGCCTCGGGACCTTTTCAACACGTCTGGGTGGGCAGCTACAGTGCGACTCCCGGATCCTTCTTCGTTGATGAATACGTGCCGCAGAAGGCGAAGCCGATCCGCTCGATCGCTACGTTGGACGAGGAAGGACATATCGCAGTTTCCTCACGAGGCGAATTGGCCGTTGCCGGCTTCGGCGGCGGCGCATGTTGCGCCAATCTCCTACTCTTCTATCGGTACGGAAGCACTATCCCCACGCGGAAGATCGGACCCGGAATGAAGGGCTTCGTGTATGTCGCGTGGGACCAGCGCGGTAACTGCTGGGTCGACGGCAGTTCAGGTGAAGTAAAGCATGAGGATTTCTTCGGCTACGTGGCCCCAAACGCCGCGAAGATCACCGTGGTGCCTTTTGCGGGATCGCCGCAGCCGGGTCCGTTGACAGTCGATGCGAGCGGCAACATCGTCGTCGCCACGAACGGGGGAATCGAGGCCTTCGACGCTACCGGAAAGCTCGTTTCGCAAACGCCGTTGCAAGCGATGCCGCGCGCAGTTACGGGCATCGCGCTCTCCGCAGACAACTCGACGCTTTTTGTTTCGAGTACCGACACGCTGTTGACGACCTACGCCTATCCCGCGGGGGGACCGCCGACGCATGCGTTCGGCTGGTATTCTCAGGGTCTTGCGATCGGTGGAACCTGACGTGATGATTCGCTTTTCAAAGCTGCCGGCCCGGCTCTCCGTCGGCGCGTTGCTGTGCGCGTTTGCCGCGTCACGCGCGCCGCTCGACGCCGCCGTGCCGCGGGCGTTCGTGGCCCCCGCAGCGGCTTCCGCGCACGCAATTCCCGTCGTGTATGCCGTCGAATCGGGCAACGTCGCGGTCTACAACGCAGCCTCCGGAGCGCTGATTCGAACGATTAGCGGCCTGCCGATCCCGGCTCTTACGGTCGCCACGGCACCGAACGGTGACCTGTACGTCGGCGCAATCGAGACGACGACCGCGAAAACGCAAGTCTACGCGTTTCACGCCGGAGCGAGCCGGCCGTTCTCGATCATCCACGAGCAGCCGAGTTACAATCTCGAGCTGGCCGCTGCCGGGGACGGGGAACTCGCGGTCGTACGCGACGCAAAACCGAGCTTTAAGTACCTCATCGATTTCTACGAGCCCGGCGGCAGCGCTCCGGCGCGAACGGTCAAACCCGGATGGGATGCGATCTTCCACGAAACCTATACGCCGGACGGAACGCTTTGGGTCGTGGGCTTCGACCCGAACGTCGCCAACGGATACGGCTTCATCGCTGCGGGAGGCATGGCGATTACGGAGGTGCCCTTCGCGCTCGATCCTCCGTTCGGTCCGCTCGCAATCGATCCGATGGGAAACGTCGTGGTCCCCGACACGGGACGGCTCGTCGCCGACACGCCGCAGGGAAACCTCGCCTACATCGTTCCCCTGCAAACCCGCCCGCGCGACATCGCGAGCATCGCGCTCTCGGCCGATGCGAAACGCGTGTTCGTCTGCGACCCGAACTCGCAAATCGAGGCGTACGATTTTCCGGCCGGCGGCCGCCCGAAGTTAGTCTTCGGCACGTATTCGATCGCGATAGCCGCCGGTAGCGTCCCGGGCTCATAAAGTTGGCGACGCCGTGCTCCCGGCGGTGAAGACCGGCCCACCGCCGCAGCACCCTGCATGGTGGCGCTAAACGCGAGCGAAAGCACGATCGCGGCGAGCGACGGCCGAGGCGCGCTTCGGAACCATTGTAAAGTTGCATATTTCGAATTTCTCGGCCGTGAAGACCCCTGTCGCCGAGGATGACGCCCTTCTTCGTTACCGGCGCAGCTGCGGGAGCTTCGCGAGGATCTTCGGTGTTCGAAGCGAGAGTGTCATACCGCCGATGAATAGCATCGTTGTCGCAAAGAGGCGACACGGTGCGGGCGCGAGCGCGAAGACGAGGAGCGCCACGATGACGACGCCGACGAAGACGTTCGTAACCGGGCCTCGCACCGTGTCGCCTGCGAGGCTCGCTAGGGCGTAGCACGTTAAGATGACGACGGGGATCACTTCGAATGGACTGAACGATTGATCGAACATCACTCCGCGTAGCACGCTTTCCAAATCAGATATGTTGCCAAAAGGACGCCCGCGATAGCCAAGAGGACTACCACCTCGGGAGACGCGACGACGGCGAAGAGCGCCGAAAGGAACGCAAACGGGGCGGTGTTTACTAAGTTGCCAAAGAGCTTGACGAAGGTCACCGTCGCTTGCCCAAACTTCGCGAGGCCGCCCGTGGAGACCGCCTTTTGGATCGCCTGGGCGGCCGAGTACGTCGACGAAAGTGTGGCCGCAAGGCAAGCCGGGTGAGCGGGCAACCCGCCGTGCGTACTCGGGTAGTAGGTCCCCGACTGAAACGAGCCGCCCATCGACGGAAGCGTTGAGTAGTCTATCCCAAATTCAATCGTTGTGTCGGTTGGATCGACCTTCGGATACGAATAGCCGACGATTCCCATCGCCGAATCTCCGCTGCCGTCGCTCCATGTAAATCCTCTGCAAGCGAGCGCGCTTGCGTATGATCGAGAACACGCAACGAACGGTAGCGGGTTGGAGCATCGCGACCGCGGGTACAGCGTTTGGCAGCAACAAGGTCGAAAATCGCACCGAGCGCTCGACGCGTTGGGCGGCACGACCAGGGCGGTATACATTGCTTCCAAAGATTCGCGAAGTCGCGCTCGTCACGATAAGCGCGGCACTCTCGTTAACGTCGTGTTCGAGCGGCAGTTCGAGCGTAGCGCCGGTAGCTTCGCAACTCCAAACGTTGAACGCTCCAGCGAGCGTCTTCGCAACGACGACGCGCTCGTTCCCGACCGGCATCGTCGGAACGCTCGTTACCGATACGGTCACGTTAGCGAACGGCAGCACGGTCGGGGGGCTGTACGACACGGCGACGAAGGTCTGGACGCAGCTCAAAATGCCGTCGACATCTTCCACCGCTCCTTACGGTCCGGCGATTACGTCGGCGGGCTATCGCGTGGTCGGAAGCTACCAACTTTCGGGCGCGCAAAACGACCACGGATTCGTGTACGATTCGGTTACGAACGTTTTCACGACGATCGATCCTCCCGCCAACTTCTGCGCTCCAGGCAATTGCAACGAAGTCATCGCTCACAGCAACTACGGCGACTCGTCCTTCAAGGTCGTCGGCAATTGCGACAGCATCATGGGAGCCGGTCCAGGCCTCGGGATCTACCCGGCGACCGGTCATGCATTTCTTTACGATTCGGCGACGAAGAGCTTCGCTAAAATCGACATGGCCGGTGCCATCAGCACGACCGCTTACGGGATCTGGATGGACGGAACGGAAGTGGCGGTCGCGGGCGGCTTTGCCGACGCGCAAGGGAGCCACGCCTACGTACGCGGCCTCACGAGCGGTACGATCGTCAAGTTCGATTATCCCGGCGCCGTCATCACGCACTTCGAGGGCATCACCGGCGCCGGCGGCGCCGGGAACTACAACGTCATCGGCGACTTCCTCACGACGAGCAGCGGCGGCTCCCCAACCGGTTTCTTTCTCCCCATCCGCACTTGGGTCGCCGGCACGCCGGTCCCGATCGGCACCGGACTCAGCGCGAATTCGGTGTTCGAACGCACGGTGGTCGGAATTACGATTGCGGCAGGCACGACGTCCGGCTATATCACCGGGGTTCCGGGTTCGTAGACCGCTCTTCGGTTCGCAAGCCCCGCTTCACGGATTGCGAAGATCGAAAACGTGTTTGGCTTTGCCTTGCGATTGCGGAATCGTTCCCGGGGTCACGAGTTCGACCGTCGTCGTTACGCCGACGTGCGTTTTGATTCGCTCGCGTAGAACGCCGGGCGCGTCGCCCGCTTCGTTCGCGCCGCTTGCGGGCTCGACGATGACCGCCATCGAGTCGAGGGCGCCGGAGCGGGTCAGTTTGATTTGATACTGCGGCGCGAGGCGCGCATCGCGCAGGATCAATTCTTCGATCTGCGTCGGAAAGACGTTGACCCCGCGCACGATCAGCATGTCGTCGCAGCGGCCGGTTATCTTCTCGATGCGGCGCATCGACCGCGCCGTGCCCGGCAAGAGCCGCGTGAGGTCACGGGTGCGGTAACGCACGACCGGCATCGCCTCCTTCGTCAGCGACGTGAGCACGAGTTCGCCGCGCTCGCCGTCGGGTAACACCGCGCCCGATTCGGGATCGACGATTTCCGGATAGAAATGGTCCTCCCAGATGTGCAGACCGTCCTTGGTCTCGACGCACTCCTGCGCCACGCCCGGACCGATCACTTCGGAGAGCCCGTAGATGTCGACCGCGTCGATACCCGCGCGCGTTTCCAGACGCGTGCGCATCTCTTCGGTCCACGGCTCGGCTCCGAAAATTCCGATTTTCAAGCTGCTCGCCCGCGGGTCGAGGCCTTGGCGTTCCATTTCATCGAGCAGGGCGAGCATATAACTCGGCGTGACCATGATGACGCGCGGTTCGAAATCGGCGATGAGTTGAATTTGTTTTTCAGTTTGGCCGCCCGACATCGGCACGACCGTGCATCCCAAACGCTCGGCACCGTAGTGTGCGCCGAGGCCGCCGGTGAACAAGCCGTAGCCGTACGCCACGTGCACGATGTCGCCCGGCCGGCCGCCCGCGGCGCGGATCGAGCGGGCCACGACGTCGGCCCAGGTGTCGACGTCCCGCTTCGTATACAGCACGACCGTCGGCTTGCCCGTGGTGCCGCTCGAAGCGTGAATGCGCGCGAGGGCTTCGCGCGGAACCGCGCATAAGCCGAAGGGATACGTATCGCGGTACGCAGCCTTCGTGACGAACGGAAACTTCGCAAGGTCCGTGAGCTCGTGCAGGTCGTCCGGATGCGCGCCGCGCTCGTCGAACGCCGTCCGGTAATAGGGCACGTTGTCGTAGGCGTGTCGCAGCGACCAGCGCATCCGCTCGAGTTGCAGCGCGCCGAGCTCGTCGCGGCTCGCCGTTTCGATCGGGTCCAAAACGGGCGCGATCACGAGCGGACGCCGGACTCGGCGAGTGTGGGCGTCGCACTCTCGCCCGCGTCCTCCTCGCTTGCGAGGGCGTTGAGCGTGAGGAGATCGTACGTCGCGACCGTTTCGCCGTTCTGGTTCGTAACGGCGACGCTCCAGCGCACTTCGCCGTAGGCCGCGTCGCGCGGGGCTTTGTGCTTCACCGTCAGTCGCACCGAGATCGCATCGCCCGGTGAAACCGGTTTGACGAAACGCAGCGAATCGAGCCCGTAATTCGCGAGCACCGGACCCGGCAGCGGATCGACGAAGAGGCCCGCGGCAAACGAGAGGATCAGATACCCGTGAGCTACGCGTCCCCCGAAGAACGGGTTTGCTTTCGCGGCCGCCTCGTCCATGTGCGCGTAAAACGTGTCGCCCGTAAAGTTCGCAAACTCTTCGATATCGGCGAGCGTTATCACGCGCGACTTCGTGTGCAGGGTGTCGCCGACCACGAGCGCCCCGTAGGCATATCTGAATGGATGCCGCGGTTTTTCCGTTTCGTCGGCTCCGGGCGTCCACGTTCCCGTCAGCGAAGCCAGGCGCGCGGGCGAGCCTTGTAGTGCCGTGCGCTGCATATAATGAAAAACGCCGCGCAAACCGCCGAGCTCTTCGCTGCCGCCCGCGCGGCCCGGGCCGCCGTGCACGAGCGGGGGCATCGGCGAGCCGTGTCCGGTTGACTCGCCCGCGTCGTCGCGATCGATGACGATCACGCGACCGTGATAGGACGCGATGCCGAAAACGAGTTCGCGCGCGAGTTGCGGATCGTAGGTGAAAACCGACGCGACCAGACTGCCTTCGCCACGCCGAACGATTTCGACGGCGTCGCCCGTCGAGTCGTACGCCATCAGCGTGCTGACCGGGCCGAACGCTTCGATCGCGTGCACGAGAACGGCGTCGAGCGGATGCGGGCAGCCGAGCAGGACGGGCGACATGAACGCGCCCGTCGCGTCGTCCGCGCCTTCGACGGCGACGTGGTCGGGATCGCCGAAGATCAGTTCGGCTTCTTCGCGAAGTTTCGCGACGTTCGCGCGCACGTCGGCGCGTTGCGCGAGACCGGCGAGCGCACCCATCTTTGCGTTCGAACGTTTGGGATTGCCCACGACGATCGTAGCGAGCTTATCGGAGATCGCCTGCGCGGCGGCATCGTAGGATGCGCGCGGTACGAGCGCCCGGCGGATGGCCGTGCATTTCTGGCCTGCCTTCACCGTCATCTCGCGCACGACTTCGTCGACGAAGAGATCGAATTCGGGCGTACCGGGAACGGCGTCGAGGGCCAGCACCGCCGCATTGAGCGAATCCCGTTCGGCGATGAAGCGAACGGCTTTCTCCGCCACGGCCGGATGGTTGCGCAATTTGAGCGACGTTTCGAGCGACCCCGTAAACGACAGAACGTCCTGGCCCGTCAGGTGATCGAGCAAATCGCCCGTACCGCCGACGATCAGTTGCACGGCGCCCGCCGGCAGGATGCCGGATTCGACGATTAGGGTGAAGGCGGCGTGCGTGAGATAGGACGTCGCGGTTGCGGGCTTGACGATCGACGGCACGCCGGCGAGTAGCGCGGGCGCGAGCTTCTCGAGCATGCCCCAAACCGGAAAGTTGTACGCGTTCACATGCACGGCGACGCCTTGTAAGGGCGTCAGAATGTGACGGCCGCCGAACGTGCCGCGCTTACCGAACGGCTCGAGCTCGCCTTCGACCACGACGTTGCCTCCCGGCAACTCTTTGCGGCCTTTCGAGGCATACGAGAAGAGCGTGCCGATGCCACCGTCGACATCGACGAAGTTATCGCGTTTGGTCGCGCCCGTCTCGTTCGAAAGCTCGTAGAGCGGCGCCTTACGGTCGTTGAGATAGGTCCCGAGCGCCTTGAGCATGGCGGCGCGCGCGTGGAAGGACGACGCGCGCAGCGCCGATCCGCCGACCTCGCGCGCGTACGCGACGGCGCCGCCGAAATCGAGCCCGGCGCTCGAGGCCTGTGCGATCGCCCGACCGTCGATCGCACTCGGCAGATCGACAAACCCGGAAGTCGCCGCAAACCACTGGCCTTGTACGTACGACGTAAGCTTCGTTGTGGGCTCCATATATATCGGACCTCCTACGGATTGGCCGCCTTTCCCTACCAAACGGTAGGGAGCGCCGCCGCACTTCATAAAAGCGGGTGGCATGTCGATGACGGAGATCAAACTTGCGGGTGTCGTGGGCGCCGGAACGATGGGCGCCGGCATTGCGATGTGTTTTGCAAACGCGGGCATCGCGGTGCGGCTGACGGACAACTCGGCGCAGGTGCTCGAGCGCGCCGGTGACCTCATCGCCGCGAATTACGCTTCGCTCGTCGAGCGCGGTAAACTTTCGTCGAGCGACGCCGTCGATCGAGTGGCCGCAATCACCCGAACGGTCACGTTCGCCGACCTAGCGCCGGCCGATGTCGTGGTCGAGGCGGTCTTCGAAGACATGTCCGTCAAGCGCGAGGTGTTCGAACGCCTCGGCGCTCTGTGTCGAGGGAACACGCTCCTTGCGACGAATACGTCGACGCTCGACGTTGCTGCGATCGCCCGGTCGGCGCCGTACCCGGAACGCACGATCGGCATGCACTTTTTCAGCCCCGCACATGTGATGAAACTGCTCGAAGTCGTCCGCGGCGAGGCGACGGCGAGCGACACGGTCGCGGCGACGGTCGCGCTCGGCGAGCGGCTTGGCAAGATCCCCGTGGTCGTCGGCAACTGCGACGGTTTCGTGGGTAATCGCATGTTGCTCGGCTATAAACGCGAGGCCGAGTTCGCGGTGCTCGCGGGGGCATCGCCGGAGCGCGTCGATGCCGCGCTCGAACGATTCGGATTCGCGATGGGCCCATTTGCGGTTTCCGATCTCGCCGGCATCGACGTCGGCTGGCGGGTCAAGATGGAGCGCATCAAGCGCGGTGCGGCGCCGCCGTTTCGCGTGAGCGAGTTGCCTGACGCGCTCGTGGCCGCCGGACGGCTCGGTCAAAAGAACGGCCGCGGCTATTACCGCTACGAGCCGGGCGACCGCAAACGGCACGCCGACTCGGAAGTCGACGCGTTGCTCGCGCGCGAACGCGCGCGCGCCGGCCTCGCGTCGCGCGAGATGGACGACACCGAGATCGTCGAGCGCTGCGTCTACGCACTCGTCAATGAAGGCGCGCGCATCCTCGCTGAGGGGGTGGCGGCGACGGCAGCCGACATCGACACGATCTGGCTCAATGGCTACGGCTTCCCCAAGGCACGGGGCGGCCCGATGCAGTACGCCGAGACGGTGGGCCTCACCGCCGTGCTCGAGCGCATACGGAACTTCGAGCAGACGGATCCCATCTTTTGGAAGCCCGCGCAACGGCTCGTTATGGCCGCAACGTCGGGCCGGTTTTAGCGAGCCGCCTGCAGTTGCCGCCGCCCTGCCGGTCGTATCCGAGTTCGAGGGAAACGATTGGCTGCGCGCTTTCAATCGAGAGCATGCTCGCTATTCACGGACGCCGCCCGTGCTCGTGTATTGATAATAGTACTCGTAACTAGTGATGGTATCGTTGAAGCGAGCCAGACGAGGCAAGGGCTTGCAAGAATTAGACGGTCGACCGGACGTCAATAGCGCGGCGAAGCCTTCCAGTTGGCCGCTATATCGCCAATTTTGACTGTTGCATTTCGGCGTGTGCGGATCTCATTGACAGATATTCGCTAAGGTTGCTACGGCAGTTGCAGTTTGCTGCGACGTAGAAGTGAAAACGCTATGAAAACAGAGCAAGGTCGGTTAGAGAGCGCTCTGTTGCCTATATCTTCCCGACAAGAACAGGCAGCGGCGCTCATCGAAAAGCAGTTAGCATCTGGTGCACGGATCCTTCAAGAGCAGCGGAGCGCTAAAATCCGGGTCTCCGCGCTCGCCTATCGGGACGCGGAGAAGTTCTTTACGCAAAACCAGATGGGCCGCGGAGCGAAACCGGAGGGTGTCGCCGTGGAATCGATTCGCGAGCTCATGGCCGTCGAGGTTCTCAGGCGTGAGGGACACGCGCGCGGAACGCGCTACGTGCTGCTCAAACGGCCGAGCGAGCTCTTTCGCGATCCGACCCACGTCCATTCGGAAGCGAGAACGATTAAGCCACGAACGGAAGCCGTCTCGTCGCCGAAAGCGATCCTGACGATCGGCGAGCGCGAAAGAGCGTACATCCGGGAGCACGTTCGGGACTACCTCGCCTTTGCGACATCGCTCGAGGCGCGCAAGCATGAGGAACGCCGGCAATCCGACGAGATTCTCGATTCCGTTCACAGCCGTTCGAAAGAGCTGTTGCGCTTATCGAAGTCCGGATCGGGGCCACGATTAACCCCGCTCGAGGCGGCGCGGCGCGCGCAACTCGAAGTCGACCTCGATTTCGAGCAACTGCTCCGCTCGAAGTGGGCACCGATCATGTTCGACCTCTTCGGTATGGAAGAGAGCGCCGACACCGACATGAGGACGTCGAGGCGCTAACGTACCGCGGCTGAAGAAGACGTTACCGAGGGAGACGGCTGAGGGGGCGAAGACGCAACCGGCCCCGCGGACGGAGACCCTGAAGCGGATGGCGACGCAGCCGTTGCCGGGGAAGCCTTCGGCGACGAGGCAAACGTGGCCGGCCGCAGCAACACCGTTTCGATCGGCATGCTCGGGTCGACACGAATGTCTGAGCCACGGATGAACATCGCGCCGAGGCCGGCGTACGGGACGAAGCCGAGGATCGTCGCTGCGGCTTTGCGATTACGTCCGTTGATCTGGAAGCGCTGATCGGCAAAGGTTATACCGGCGTCGGCCGCGGCATCGAGCGAATCCAGGCGCAACGTCAAGTCGCCTTCGTGTCCTTGGTTGCCGGCATGACCGGCCAGGAAAACCGTGCCGCTACCGACCGCCCCGCTCGGAGCGACCACCTGGCCATCGACTTGAATTGGATCGAGCAAGACGAAGCCGAAGGTCTGTCCCGTCTTGCTGCCGTTGGACGAGATGAGCGCATCGACGTGAAAGCGCAGCCGGTATCCGGCGGGAATAGCCACCGCAGGCGTTCCGGGCGACGATGCAGCCGCCGGAGCCGAAGCGGACGGAGTCGCCGGCGGTACCGGCGGATCGGCGGCCGCGATGCCGATCGCGGTCGCGAAAACGGTCATCGCGCTCAGGCCGGTTGCCGACCAGATTAGGGAACGTTTGCTATGAGCACTCGGCGTCGGTCGCATTGCGGCGTACTTCTTGTTCGCGGGCGTCGCAATTGCATCTAAGCCAAGATCTCAGCGGCGCATTGGAGACTCGTTCGCGCCTCAGGAGCCGATCGCCAGGGCGTTGAGCGCGCGCGTACCGTTGCGGTTCGGCGACTCGTGGCGGCGTTCGATCCGGTCGGCGATGTGCGCCGCGTCGCGGGCAACGCCCGAGAAACGGCCCGAACCCCAGGTGTAGAGCCAAGGCAGCCCAAGAAAGTACAGTCCTTCAACGTTCGTGACGCCGCGCCGGTGGCCGGGGTAGCCCTTGCCGTCGAAAACCGGCACCTCGATCCACCGAAAATCGGAGTGAAAGCCCATGCACCAGATGATGGACGCAATGCCCGCCTTCTCCATATCGAGTTCGCGTATTTCATCCGCCGGTTCCCAAAGCGGCACGTAACGCGGATCCTCGGGAGCGTTCGTCCCGCTTTGATCGATGTAGCGATCGATCGTCGTCTTGATGCTCTCGGCCACCTCATCGGCGCGATCCAAATTTTGTTTCAAATCGGCGCCGAACGAAAGAGTCGCGTCGCGGACGTCGATTAAGCGGCCGTAGAGATGCATTCCTTCGAGCGCGAACTTTCGCAGATCGATGTCGCGGCCGCCGTCGCGTCCGGTCACGTAGTGATTGGCCTTCGAGCGCACGCCTTCTTTAAGCGGATGGTCGTCGACCGACAGGTCGTAGTACCCGAGCTTGTCGAGCCACTCGACGACGTCTTTGCCGCGATAACGCCGCGCCGTCCGCGGCGCGCTTCCGACGCACAGGTGGACGCCCCGACCGGCCAGATGCAAATCTTCGGCAATCTGCGCGCCGCTTTGTCCCGTCCCGACGACGAGGACGTCGCCCTCGGGCAGCGCTTGCGGATTTTTGTATTCGGACGAATGCAGTTGGACGACGCCCGCCGGCACGCGTTCGGACATGCGCGGCAGCGTCGCGACGTGGTACCCGCCGACCGCGACCACAACTTGGTCCGCGGTCATGTCGCCGGCAGAGGTGCGGATTTCGAAGCTCCGGCCATCGGCCGCGAGCGCGACCTTGGTGACGTCGACGCCTTCGAAGAGGGGCGGTTGGAACGAGGCCGCATAGTCCTCGACGTACTTCACGATCTCGTCCTTGAGCATGAAGCCGTAGGGGTCGTCGCCCGCGTACTGGTACCCGGGCAAACGGCACTGCCAATTCGGGGTGACCAAGCAAAACGAATCCCACCGCGCCGACCGCCAAGCGTGCGCGAGACGATGTCGCTCGAGCACGACGTGATCGATTTCACGTAATTTGAGCAACGAACTGATCGAGAGCCCCGCTTGCCCTCCCCCGATCACGACGACCGACGCGTGCGACTTCATAGCCGCTTTCGCTTCAGGATTGCGAGGCCCACGGCCGCGCGAAAATTGGCTAAGACGCTCCTTTATTCGTTAGCCAATCGTCGAGCGTGGGCCGGCCCGCTCGCTTGCCGGCCCCTTACGCCCCGATGGCCATGAAGTAGAACATTCCGGCCGTCGCGGCTCCCATGAGCGCCACGCTGAACCAGCCCCAGGCAATGGCGACGCGCGAACTGCGCCACTCGTTCATGATCGACTCGTTCGACGCAAGCCAAACGATGACCGCGATCAGCGGCACGGCGGCGATACCGTTGAGGATCGCCGACCAGAATAGCGCTTTGATCGGATCGATCTTCAGCAAGTCCATCACCACGCCGATGATGATTCCGGCAACGATGACGCTATAGAACCCTTTCGCGCGCTGCAGTTTCTCACTCAGACCCTCGCGAAATCCGAACGTCTCGGCCGCCACGTAGGCGGACGAGGTCGCCAGCACCGGAACGGCCAGCACGCCGGTTCCGACCATCCCGAGCGTAAAGAGGAGCGCGGCAAATTTTCCGGCCAGCGGGCGCAGAGCCTGCGCCGCATCTTGCGCCGTCGCGATGTCGTGCTTACCGTGGGAGCCCAGTGTCGCCGCCGTCGTTACGATAATGAAGGCCGCGACGAGATTGGAGTAAATCATCCCCGCGTTGATGTCGGTGTGCGCATCCTTGACGGATTGCTCGTCGGTGCCGCGCCGCGAGGCGATCGTTGCGTGGCCGGCTTCCTTTTCTCCCTCCACCATTTCCGCCGACTGCCAAAAGAATAGATACGGCGTGATGGTCGTGCCCAGGACGCCGACCATCGTCGATAGCCATTGCGATTGGAAATGCACGGTCGGGGTCACGAAGCCGAGCAGCACCTGCGGCCACGGCGGGTGAACGATGAAGGCGGTGATGATGTATGCGAATAGAACGATCGTGAGCCACTTGAACACCCCCTCGATCGCGCGATACGAGAGCAAGACTTGTGCGGCGATCAAGGCGACGCCGAAGAACAGGACCCACGCCTCGACCGGGATCGGAGCCAAGAGGTTCGCGGCGGCGGCCATTCCGCCGATGTCGGCGCCGACGTTGAAGGTGTTCGCAACAATCACAAGTGCGGCCAGCGCATAGGCCACCGGCGCCGGCAGCCCCTTGCGCATCAGCGCTGCCAAGCCCTCACCCGTGACCATCGAGATGCGGGCACACATCCCCTGGATGACGGCCATCATCGGGGTCGTGATCAGCGTGAGCCACAGCATCGAAAAACCGGTCGTCGCGCCGGCGACCGAATAGGTCGAAATGCCGGAGGGATCGTCGTCGGCCGCACCGGTGATGAGGCCCGGCCCGAGGGCGCGGAAAAAGTGGACGACCCGGGACCTCAGGTCATGTGGCAACTGCGTCCCCCGTAGCGAATACGCGTCTATCTGCCGCAACGCTCTCGCGATGTCCTAGCGAACGTCCTGCACGCGAAAACGCTCGTCGATTCGACGGCGGTTATCGGAACACGTCAAGAAGGCGCCGGCGGCTCTTGCAAGGGACGGAGCCCTCCGGTGCCCGGCTCCACGCTAATCGATACGAAGATTCGCCCTGAGCATCAGCAGCGCTTGGCGTTCGAGTTTCGCGACGTGGTCGAATTCGAGCTCGACTTCGGGTTCGACGGTTCCGACGTTGGTGTCCACGACGATGTGCCAGCTCGCCACGCCCTCGATCTGCGGCAACGTGAACTCGACGGCTTCCACGTGGCAGTTGAGCAGAATGAGAAACGAATCG